>Ga0222650_1000487_pt1 | contig 30404 bp, 24 predicted proteins | sample AntAcemetagen367_FD_179820 | JGI IMG/M metagenome (GOLD analysis project Ga0222650, IMG submission 179820) | Saline water microbial communities from Ace Lake, Antarctica - #367 | ecosystem: Environmental > Aquatic > Non-marine Saline and Alkaline > Saline | place: Antarctica: Ace Lake... | reverse complement strand
CTTTTATCGGAGGGGTGGATATCAATGGTCGATTGGACAAAAATCCATCTCGGTGGATAATCAACTTTCACGAACGAACCTTTACCGAGGCTTCCAAATTTAAATTGCCGCTAGAGCATGTTAAAAAACATGTTTTTCCAGAGAGAATGAGTAGAGATGAAGCTAAGTATCCTCGTTTAGTTCAGGAATGGTGGAAGTTTTGGCATTCAAGAAGATCTCTATATGACGCTATTGATTACAGAAATCTAACTCGAGTATTTGTGAGGTCAAGAATTTCCAATATGCACACGTTGGATTTCGTTCCATCAGATTGGACCTACTCTGAATCACTAGTTGTTTTTGCTTTTGAGAATAATGATGATTTTGCTGTTTACCAGTCTAACATCCATGAATCTTGGGCGGTAAAATATGCTTCCACCATGAAGACTGATTTGCGGTATGTCGTTTCTGGTTGTTTCAACACTTTTCCAAGACCAAAGGACAAAATCAAACAAGATGGATTCCAATCAACCATGGAATCATTCCATTCTACAAGAGACAAACTCAAAGAAACGCTTGGGATTGGATTGACGAAAATTTACCGTCTATTCCATTCTTCTGAGTCCGATAAATCAGACTCTCAAGTCAATGATGATGTTAATTCATTAAGACGGTTTCAACGCCAACTTGACGAAGGGGTTATGGCGGCTTATGGATGGGAAGACATCAGCCTTCGTCATGATTTTCACGAAGTAGATTCTTTGCCGGAGAATGACCGCGTGCGGTATACCATACACCCAGATGCCCGCAAGGAGATATTGAAGCGCTTGCTACTGCTTAATCATGAGCGTTTTGAGGAGGAAGTGGCCAAAGGCCTGCACAAGAAAAAAGACGTGGTTGCCTACTACCAACAAAAAGGCAAACCCATACCTGATGGCACCAAATTCAGTGATGTAAAAATCAAGTACAAAGCGCCTAAGAAGGAGGCTGAGAAGGTTGAGGAAAAGGAAAGTGTTTATAAGCAAACTAAGATTTTTGAAGACCCACATTTATTCAATCAAGGGATTGAAGAAACATCAAATGATGCCGTAAAAAACGGTTCTCAGGTGCAGTTACAACCCAAAGGAAAAGCCGCCAGTTGGTTTGTCATGGGCAAACCCGTAAAAGGGATGCAAACGCTCAAACCAGAAAGCGCTATGGCCAAAAAACTCCTTGGCAAAAAAGCTGGAGATAGTATTGATTTTGGTAATGGGTTTAAGGTTTTAAAAGTGAAATAAAAAGAAGCTATGGATAACGATTTGTTTAGGTCGATTGTTGAGGAACTGGTTCAAGAGTCATTTCCAGGAACCACAATTACTCAGGAGGCAAAAGGTCAGCGTAAACCTGTGATAAACGTGAAGAACCAGAATAATATTGGGATTTTACTACCAAGCGAGGATTCGAGATTAGTACTCCATCGGTCACAAGTATTTAAGGAGGCTGAAAAAACCTTCATCGAAAAATTTGTGGATCATATATACTCGCTCAGTATGATTCCTGAACGCTTAGTTAGATTGGTTTCGAAGAAACTTCTTAGTAGGGTGGTTGCTGAATCGTTGCTTTCGGATCAGGTTGCTCAGACCACTTTACTTGAAATGATTGAAACACTGGAGACTTGGTCCTCTGAAACCTACGAAGGTGGAGGAATAGCATCAGGATTTCTTTTGGATCCGGATACAACCGCTGTTAATGGTGTTCCTTTCAGTGACTACGTTTCAAACGATTTCGCCAAGGTCTTGTCAAACGGATTTGATACGATTGCTGAGTTTACAGCCAATGGCCAACTTGGGGGCTACATTTATGCGGATAGTCCCGATGGTAACAATTGGAGAAGTCCTTATCGATATTCACAAGTTAGCAAGACCACTTTGGGAAATGCCAAAATTGCCGTTCTTCTCAATAGGAACGGTGAGATATTGATTTTCAAAGATGACAGCTTGATGTTCGCTAAGCGAAGAGGTAGCTGGGTAGTATGGGTTCACGATACGGTGCTGGAGAAATTGGCATTTGGCAATAAGATGTTGCCCAATGAAATTCGGCAAGCAATTTATTCAAGTGCTTTAGATGTTTCTTTTGCTAGATGTGGGGGAACGATAGCGATTTTCAGTAAAACAAAAACCAAAGAAGGAAAGAAAGAAATTCATGAATCGGACTTTTTAGGGAATTCGGACAAGGTTAAATCCCTTGCCCTGTCTCAATTCAACCTTGCTCCGTTTAAAGATATTGATAGGCGGTTAAAACAAGAAATGATTGGCATTGATGGAGCAACCGTGCTAGACCATGAGGGCAATTTGATGGTGGTAGGAGCAATCGTCAAGGTTGATCCAGGCAGTGACGAAGGAGGGAGATCCGCGGCTACCAAATCATTGAGTCGATTTGGTCTGGCGATGAAAATTTCAAACGATGGAAAGATTAGTGTATTCAAAGGCGGTGAGAAAAAATTCACTTTCGCCTGATTTTGAAAAGTGGGTGAATTGGTGGGTGAATTCTTGGGGCTATACAAGTTCAAACACATTACTTTATATCCCTGAGGTGGGTAAATAACTTGGAATTAGAATGGCATTGTACGACACATATTGGAAGGGCATCCTTCAGACCATAAATGCCGAACAGGATTTCACGAAAGCGTTCGAAGAAACCTTCTCGGATACCGGCATTGAAACCGTTGGTAATCGCAAGTCAAGTGGTTGGAGCGGTTACTTGGAATTCTTTGCTTTCAACACGCGTAGGAAGACCAATTCGCAAGTATTCCGGGACCTTGAAGAGGTGCTAAAAAAATACACCGGCCTTCGGAACAAGTTGGGTGGTCAGCTTGATGTTCGCGTGAACAAAAGCAACGAAGTCACATTCAAATACGAGCCTTTCAGTTGGGAGCTGATGATGAATCGCTACCGCGATTCTCAGGACCAAACTCAAATGGAAAAGGAGCTTTACAAATGGGAGCTGGTAAAGCAATTTCAGAGCTTTTGGAAGCAGTATGAAGATGGCCAGCTCAGTTTTGTAGACCTAATGGGTCAGGCAAACTGGGAGAACTTGGTCTACCACATGTTCACTCCCAACTTCGATTACCTGATCACTCAAAAACCGCAAGAAGTTGAGCAAGCATTCGTGAAACTGTATGATGAACAGGCACCATTGCAAGGTAGAATCGATGAATTCCGTGATACGTTGGAAGCATTGCATAACGAGGTTCGAAGAAAGCCTAAAGATGTTTTGTTTTTGAATGAACGTGAAACGGCTACAATTCTGGCTTTCCGATATCCAGATAAGTACGCCTTATTCATGCCAACTTTCTACGCTTCACTGGCTAAAGCTCTTGGCCGGAAAAGTACCAGCAAGTGGAATCAATTGGTGGATTATTATGAGATTGTTAATGACTTTCGGGAGAACGAGCTTCCGAAGTATGAGGACATTATTGCGGTTAAAAACCGACTTACTTCTGACTCCAAATTTTATCCAGACAACAAGCATCTACTCCTTATTCAGGATATTTTTTATATCACGCTGATGAAGGGATTTGAAGAGGAGGAGTCCACAGATGAAGAGGAGGAAGATGTGGATATAGTTAAACAGCTTCAGCAATTTGAACTCCAAGAGGTTGAAGCGTTTTTCTATGCGTTTGATAAAATTCAAAATAAGCAAAGTCTTGAGTCAGGTGATGAGCGGTTTGTCTTCTCTCTGGCTGAAAAGCGGCTCACATTTACTATTGGTCAACGTTTTATCCTGAACCTATTTCCAATAAAACAAAGGAATGGAGGGGCAACTTTCGGTGTAATTGGGGAAGAGGCATTTGGTGTTGTCTCTAAACCATATGACGGAAGCCCAACGGCCTTTTTCAATCGAGTCAAATCCCTTAACCTTTCTAATGGAGAATGGCAATCGCTGGATAAAGCTGTGACAACTGAGCTTAACCGAAGCAAAAAGTCAGGATACTACAAATACAACCACGGTGATTTCGAAAAGATGGCCTTCGACCATGCTTACCGTCACGAAATACTCCAACTGGCATTCCCAGAAAAACAAGAAAAAATCATGAGTACATCAAGCCCAAAGAACATGATACTGTTCGGCCCTCCAGGAACGGGAAAAACGTATAATTCCATTGATAAAGCGGTGGCAATTATTGATGGCACCTCCAATGACCACGAGGCCAATAAAAAGCGCTATGATGAACTGGTTGATGCTGGTCAAGTTCAGTTCGTGACTTTCCACCAAAGCATGAGCTACGAAGATTTTGTGGAAGGAATTAAACCGGAAACAATTGACGATGATGTGGTTTACAACGTTAAACCTGGGATCTTCAAACAGATTTGTAACCAAGCTAGAGCTGCTGGCAAGACAGGCAACAACTTTGAGAATGCATATCAATCATTGCTGAAAGAGATAAAAGAAAATGAAGGTAAACTGGTGCTTGAAACGTTGGTTCACTCGAAGGAGTTTACTATATATGAAAACTCAAAAGGGAATTTGAAGTTCCACTCTAATACTGAAAAGGCGTATGAGGGAGTTATCAAGCAAAACGTAATCCTGCATTACCTCAAGACAGCTGAGTGTCTAGACTGGCCTTCTTACGTGAAATCCGTGGCCAAACACATGAGAGAACACCACGGCTACACCGATAAAGCTGCTAAATCCTCAAAGAATTTTGTGCTGGTTATTGATGAAATCAACAGAGGCAACGTATCGCAAATCTTCGGAGAACTGATTACGCTAATTGAAGAAGACAAACGTGAAGGAGAGCCCAACGCCATTTCTGTTACATTACCGTATTCGAAGAATGACGAAGGTCGTTTCTCAGTGCCCTCGAACCTGTATATCGTAGGAACGATGAATACTGCGGATAAAAGTGTCGAGGCTTTAGACTCTGCTTTAAGGAGACGTTTTAGCTTTATTGAAATGCCAGCGAAACCCGAATTACTAAGTTCGAATACGGAATTAGGAGGTGTTAAGCTAAACGAGCTTTTAAACGTCATCAACTCTAGAATTGAAAAGCTGTTGGACAAGGACCATCAAATTGGACATTCTTACTTCATGAATATCCATTCAGAGGAAGATTTGAAAGCTGTATTTAGGGATAAAATCATCCCGCTTCTACAAGAATATTTTTTTGGCGATTTTGGTAAAATCGGGCTCGTTCTGGGAAAGAGTTTCATTGAGATGGATAGTGGCTCTTTTGCTGGATTTGCAGATTTCGACTATGAAGGTGGAGCATTATCTGACCTACAAGAACGAATTGTCTATAGCATCTCTCCTGAGAAGGCTTGGGATATCAGTGCTATTCTTCATAAGAACGCCTGATTTTATCTGAAGTGAGAAAACCCAACATCCAAGTATTCGAGTACGATTCTTTATCCATCGAGGATGAATCGCTAAAAGAAGCTCTTGACTCCTATTACGGAGATTCTGGAGTTCCTTATTTCGACCTTACGAGAACTGGGGTCCGTTTCAAACAATATGTTGGAGTGCTACAGGTTGGCAGATACACCATTGAGGTTCTTCCCAAAATAGATAGGTCAACCTCTGATAAAGCCACTTGGCAAAAGGTGCTGATTAAAATGCTTCTTCAGTCAGGGATAGTAAAGGCAAACGACTCTTCTACGTCAAATTTAAAGCTGCATAAGAACAATATCCTTGACATCTACATAGAGCGGTTCCTATCTGAATGCGAGTATTTGATGAATCGTGGGCTCATCAAACGGTATCGCAAAGTTGAGGGGAACCAAATGTCGCTTAGAGGCGCGTTGGTCTTTGGTAAACATGTATCCGAGAACTTGGCGCACAAAGAACGTTTTTACGTTCGTTACACGCAATACGACCAACATCATCAGCTGAACCAAATACTACTAAAAACAATAAACCTACTCAACGTTGTAGTAACCGCTCCTCAACTAAGAAGCAGGATTGGTTCGTTGCAGTTGAGGTTTCCTGAATTGAAAAACATATCGGTAACTGAGAGCACGTTTAAAAAACTCTCGTTCGACCGGAAGTCCTTTCATTACAAAACAGCCATTGAAATAGCCGAGTTATTGATTCTGAACTATCATCCAGACATCACCAAAGGACAGAAGAACGTGTTGGCTTTAATGTTCGACATGAATGTGCTTTGGGAATCGTGGGTTCTCAAACAGCTACAGAAGCTGACCAAAAAACCCATTAGCCTCAGCGGTCAGAAATCAAAGCGTTTCTGGACTCCTACTGAAGGTCACGGATACAGCAAAACTCTCCGACCGGACATCATTGCCAAAAGTGGAAACCAAACTATTGTATTAGACACTAAATGGAAGGTTCCAAAAGATGGCAAACCCAGTGATGATGACCTCAAACAAATGTTTGCATACAACAATCGTTTTGATGCACGAAAAAGCATATTAATCTATCCTGGCACCTCTTCATCTTACACTGGCTCTTTCTTTGGCTCTCACGGAGATTGCGAGGTGTATTATTTGGATGTCTTAGACAGTAATGGGCAGCTTCAACATGAGGGTTTAGAAAAGTTGTTTGAGCGTCTAAAAATCTGCTTACAGGAATAAGCCCATGCTTCCCATACCCGAAACACGGTTTAAACAATCGTATCTCTCCTCCGAATAATTCACCCCCACCTGCGAAACGTTTAGTTATGAATACAATAATTAGGTCTCTTTACCGGAGTACAACTGGCTTATGAAAGTTTGGTAAAACGGCCCACCTGTGGCTAAAACATTAAATTCCTTATTGGGCGTTTACCGTTGGCTCTGGTCCATAATGCCCCATAAATCATTGGCGATTTTTTTCGCGCCTACACTATCAGAAATACCTCGAATTGTATCCTTGTCTTTATGGACAAGCTCCCATGTCTTCTCGTCATTTTGTTGTACAGCTTTATATACTTCGATGTGATTTTGGGGATTGAAAACCATTTTCCATTTTGTTCCCTTATGAGTAAAAAATAATTTGATTTCTTCTGTTCGAAAGAACTCTGACGATCCACAACGTAGATTATGGTAGTCACCCGAGATGCTGGCAAGTTCAAAAACCTCGCTTATTACTTCGTTTCGGTAGCCATCAATCATCACCTTATCATACCATGCTCGAGGACGTACGATATACCAAAACCCTTGTATCCACTTTATCGTTGAAACGCGATTGCCATCTTCTGTCTTTTGGGTCCATTTTACGAAGTCTGGATAGGCATACAAGTTGAAATGTGTTAAGCGTAGCCGAGCCTCAGCACCATTCCATCCAATAGCATTTGAGGGTGCTTTTATCGATTGAGCGATTTCTTCGTGAAGTTCACTCTCTTTAAGAGAACATAAATTTAAAATCGACTCTTTGACAGATTCATTTCTTCTTAAAGAAAGCTGCCAATTTCTTGGTCCATCGATATACCTAAAATCTTCTATTTCCTTCCAACTTTTGAACTTACTGATACAATACCTGAATACACCATGATTTGGAATGAACCCGCTATCAGTTCCGTTTTTATTGAATAAGGAAAATGCCATTTTCACTCTGTGTGAAAATGTCGTTAAATCCGGTTCATCGGTTAAAAGAAAACCAATGTTGCCTTGAAATAAAGGATGGGCTTCAGCCCTCAGAATCTCTTTTTTCCAATTACTATCTGCAAATAGCTGAGCTTTCTTTTTCTCCTCTTTTAATTGCTCTTTGTGCATGTTTTCTTTCAATTCGTTAATTAACCTTTCAAACTCCTCTGACCGAACATATGCGTTTATGTTACCGGCACCTTTTGACAAGTTAGCAATCGTCTTCATGGCCGTAATCATAGCGCCAATACTCCTGATATCCGGGTCGGCAATAATGTTCCAAACTACCCGAACCCAGTCTTTAAACCCTTCTTCATCAAATACATTTCTTTCCATGTATTGAGTGACAGCCAAAAACAGTATTCGCTGTGTTTGAATAATCTCCGAATCGTATAAAAACCAATTATCTGTTTGATCCCAAACCGGTCTAATAATTTCCCGAATCTTGGATTGCTGTTCATAAATAGAGTTTAGACCCGTTTCTAAGCGTTTAATGCGATCAGCAGACATTATGGCCTTGTAGCTTTCAAAGGAATCGTACTTTATTTTCGCATCTTTTCCTCCAGAATATAATAGCTGAAAAAGGGCTGTTTTTTCTATGTTTGAAACGGATTCGTTGGACGTTATAATACTTTCATTCAGGATAAAACGATTTATAAATCTGAAAAAGTAATTATCAACTATTTTATCATCTTCCAGAACATTCAATTTAGCTTCGGGCCAAAATATATCGGTCCAACGATTGTCCAAGTGAGATGCTAATGATAAGTACCACGGTGCTTTGGAGTCGCCTAATTGCGCGAGTTCTCCAAATTTGTGCTTTTCAGTATTCTCATCAGATGTCATCCAATTAATCAAATCGGCTTTAAAATTTTCGAAGTCCGTTAGTGGTTTCCCGCGAGCGTTCATCTTGATATATAATTCATCTGTAAGGTCGAAACCATCAAGAGGCAAAATGTAAAAGCAAAGATTATTTAACTGGTGAAATAGCTTTTTTTTCTGTTCACAATATTTCTTTTCGACATCCTCCAGCGTATTGAGCATACCCATTACTGTAGGGTCTTTTTCATACTTTTTATGAAACCAATAAGCTGATTTAATTTTAGGAACAACGCCATTTTTGTACCCGATTGTTGACAGTTTCTCACAGAACAACCGTGCAGTTGAACGAGTCGAGTATGAGAATTTTCCCAACGTCTCTCTAATATCGGTTAGCTCTTCTCCTTCTAATTCTGCGTTAGCGACATACCAATAGATTAGGAAAATTGTTGTAAGCCGTTGTTGCCCGTCCAACGGCAAAAAAACACTTGTATCACCTACTCCGGTTTTCTTTGATTTAATTGAACCATATAGAAAGTCAAGTTCCAATTCCTCGGGTTTAGAAACAGCTGTAAAAACTGCGTCTAAAAACCGTTCACGGATTTTAGTAGCGCTTTTACGTCCGTGAGCATAGTCCCTCTGTATTATTGGAATTTCAATGCCATTTAAAGCGTGTGTAGTAGTCTGATCAGCGTGCTCAACGTCAACTTCGCCATCCAATAAATCTATCAGGTTATACTTCTTCATTTCCTGCTGGTTTATTTACTACTGGTTTATTAGAAATAAATTTTGTCATCGTATTTTCCAAAAAGGTTCTGTATCCTGCAATATCACTTTCGGTCCATTTGGATTCAATACTACCATCAAAATATTTCAAGAACACGTTTTTTGTGCAAATAGGTATAAACGTTCCTGTTTTATCTTTTTCTATTATTTTCCTTCTCTTTGATGTAAACAACGCGTTTCCGTATCCCCGATTCGTTCCTGCGTCTAGCAGAGTTAAGTTCCCTATGGACTTTTTCAAATCTTCACTTATTTCGTCTTCTCCAGCAACCGCAACTATTTTTGTATACAACTCTTCAAAACCGTCTTGAATCTCACTCTGGATGAATGCATTAATTTTTTTTCTTAAATCCATCGGCATATCCTGAACATCAATTAGGGCATTTTTCAACCATTCGATTTGATCATTCGGGTCGTCTAATGAATTATTAGTAGCAGAATTAATGTGTTCAATGTCCCATAACATAGAATTATCTCCTGTCTTGTCCACCTTAAACGATTTGAACGGAAATTTGTAAATGAGATTTTGATGGCGACTTTTTTTAATGAGGTATTCTAGGTTAAACAACAAGAAGAACTTTCGAAGTAGTTTTTTATCTGATTTATAAGACAGGTTTAAGTGATATTCAGCTTCCTCATTACCCGTTTTCTCCCACTCAACATCTACAAATTCCTCCTTTATTCTGTCTAATAACTCTTGGGTAACATCTGCCTTGGTAACAATAGACTCCTTGTCCAAAAGCTCCTTTATGCTTTGGACAGAAGACCCACATTGTATCAAGAATCCAATGTAATGGTACCACTCTGATTTATTGTACCACTCCTTATAGGTGTCATACAAGAGTTTGACTTCGCCCCATAACTGCTTAATCTGTTCATAGTCTGGGTTATTCCCAAAAAGATTGTTGTAAAACCGAAATGTTTTATACCGATCATTTCCAGTTACTTTTTTCGATTCTGGGTTTTTCTCGATAGCCATAGTACGTTGCATGTCGAAAATAAACTCAATGTGAGATGAAGACGTGTTTTCTGCCTTGTTTAGAAACCACCAAAAATTTTCATCCTGTAATTCATTTTCAATTCTATCCCACTCCTGAGCTATTTCCAACTGTTTTAGCTTGGCCGCACCATCTTCTCCAAAGTTTCGTTCTTGGAGAAATAGTGCTCTAATTAGCTCGGCATTGGTTAGAGATATCTTGCCTAGGTTGACTCGGATGAATGTATCAATGGGCTTCGATGTAATTTCATACCAAATTACTTTGGCCACGGGGTCTGATTCCTTCGTCTCATCATTGACCAGGGTATTTATAACACCATCTCGGACTGCTCTTTGCGGTACCTGTTTTTCAAACCACTCCCTAATATATTTATAGGCGTTTGAGATATGGTAGGTGTCAATGTCTTTATCTTTGTTTTCTGAAAGGTCATTCAAAAACCCCCCTGTACTTTCTCTCGTTTCATAATCGATAGTAAATACATCCTTGCCATATGCGCTTTTAAAGGATTCCCCCTTAGATAAGTGCTTTTCGGTGATGTATGAAAACAATATACGTAAGGTAGTTAGGCGTTGCTGCCCATCAACGAGTTCCAGACCATCCACCGTTTGAAAAATTCCATTTTTATCCTTTCGTTCCCATTTGCGAGCGATTACGATAATCGGTTGGAGACAATAAAACTCCTTATCCTTTCTTCCTTTCTTCGAAAAAACATACAAATCTTCAAGAAGGTCTTCTACCTGTTGCTTAGTCCACCTGTAACCTCGTTGATATGCAGGCACATAGAAGTTCTTTTCTAAAAGTTCGTAAATCGAAAGTGTAGTTACAGTGTTTCCTGTTTCAATGTTTGTCATGTCTACTAGTGCGAAATTGCAAGACTAAATAGTTTGTTGATATTCAGAGGGCGCAAAGTAACGTTCGATGCTTGTTATTCAAAGTGGAGAGGCAATATTATCAAACCAAACAGCTCATTGTTCTTGATACAAAAACTAGTTGTACGGAAATATAACCCGAATTATATGCGATCCAAACAATCTGGAAATCGATAGTTAATTTTCAATTACTCAATCAAAACTCGCAACTCCAGAAAATACTTAGCTAAATTCCCGCAACAGCTTAATGTGTTTGAAGAAAGGTGCGCCTATTTTTTACATTTAGGGCGTGAAAACTATTATTCCCCTAAAACACGACAGAAATGGAAGAAGAAAATAATTACGAGAAGGAGTTCACCGAAGACGGATTTTGGACCAAAGTAAAAGCCATAGCGAAACAAGTTGGGTCAGAGCTTATTGAAAAAGCTTTAATCCTTTATGCTGTATGGAAAGATCCTGATACATCAATTAGCCATAAAGCAATCGTACTTGGAGCACTCGGATATTTAATCAGTCCTATTGATGCTATCCCTGATCTTACGCCAATAATCGGGTATGCTGATGACCTTGGCGTAATAGTATTGGCTCTTGCCTCTATCGCCAAAAGTATAAAAGAAGAACACAAGGCCTGGGCGAAAGAAATGTTGGCTAAGTTGTTTGGCTAGCATTAAGAGTTCAACAACTGTCTTCTGGTAAAGAGGTAGTCATCATACTGAGAATAAAGGGTGTCAGATTTATATCCTTCAAAAAACAACACTTCTAAATCGATTGGTGACGAGGTGAAGACCTGCGTTTGAAGCACTGATAAGTCAAGTGCACCGTCCGTGGCGTTGATGCTGAAACGCGCAAGACAACCAGTGGCCAACTCAATCGTGGCGATAGTATCCTTGGTCTTCATTAATTGAGAATGGTTTATCGGAGAGACCCCAACCATCGGAAACAACTGCCCTTCTCCAAGTAACTCTTTCACCAAATATTTCTTTCTCTTCTTGCCCTTTCTACGAATCTCTATAAACGAAATATCATCACACATTAACCCTCTGTACTCCTGCTTCTTTTTTATTTGTGATTTTAATTGTTGCATATCTTTGGGGTGCCAGAAGAAAGGGTCGAACCAAGCTTGGGCTAAATCTTCTCCAAATTTCGCGGCCTTTTGCTTTAACAATTCGAGCGTCTTTAGTTCCAACTCGTAAACCGTAAGAACGACCCCATTACCTCGTAGCTCAACAATTACTTCTTCCAATACCGACAAGCAGGCCATTTATTGCGACATTCCCTGTCGTAATTGAGATTTAACCCATGGCTTATACCAAGATTCATAACCGCCACCATTTAATAGTGGAGTATATCAAACGTAATTCTCGTCCGTCCACTACGGATATTCATGAGTATCTAGTAAACCTGGGTGAAACGATTTCGAAACGGACGGTAGAACGAGACATCGAGAATATTAGCTACAATCTTGGATTTGAAATTGAGCGCAAAGGCTCCCACCCTTATTTCTGGTACGAAATAGAAAGCGAACCGGAAGCAGATCAAATGGCTTCAAGCTACTTGGAGTTCGCCATGATGGCTGAGTTAATGCGTGGGGAATTAGAACACAAGGAATCATATGAAAAGGCAGTGTATCTCGACCATCCATTCTCGGAGGGTACACATCATGTTCCACGAATTGTTCCTGCAATTCGCAAGAACCACAAATTGTGCATTGAACACGCCAAATTTGAAGAGGATGGAAGAGAACGAATTATCTGCCCATTGTACTTAAAACAGTTCAGGAAGCGCTGGTATGTCATCGCTCGTGATACTGAGGATGGAATTATAAAGAGTTTTGGTCTAGACAGAATTAGTAGTGTCACCGAACTAGCTGAGGAATTCAAGAAAAACCCTAATGAGGTTGCGGACGCCATTTTCACGAACGTCATTGGCTTATTTCATAAAGATGGAGAGCCCACTACAATTCGCTTTTGGTCTGGAGCTTACAATGCAAACTATCTGAGAACATTGAAACTTCATCAGTCTCAAATAGAAATAGGTCCGTTGAACGATGGGTTCGAGTTCGAAATAAAAGTGGTTACTAATCCTGAATTCTTTTATGAGATTTTGAAAATGGGAGAAAACGTAAAAGTGCTTAGTCCGGAAAGTGTGAGAACGGAAATGAGAGGTATTACAAAGACACTTATGTCCTATTACAACTAACGACAGAGAATGTCGCATACTCTCATGAAGTTTGTAATATCAAAAAAACCACCGATAATATTTTTGAACTCGCTGAACAGCTCAGTCAAACGGTAAATGAAAGGCTTCAGAAGGCGAAACCTGCATTGTACCTTAGTATGAATGAAGCGTTTTGGTGGAGAGACCAGATTTACCGAAGATGGTACCTATGCTCAACAGATAAAATGGGTTTGGAAACATACTTTGTAGCTACCAACGAACCCGTTAACCATGACGGTGAACTTTGGGATTATGAGCAGAACCATTTTGAAGTGACCGCGCTAGATGGATGGGATGGATTAATGAATAACCTTGTGAATGGCACGTATGCAGCAGAGTTCAAAAACTCTGTTCATGGCCCACCTTTATACGTCTATTACGATATTGATATAGTTGATGAGCAACTTAAGTCTAAACTATTGAAGCATTTGTTGGATGATGTTTCAGGATACGCGGATGATTACTTCAAAAGCCATTTCCAACCCAAAGATGTAGAGCGAATTGATAAATGGAAGAATTGGCTTGAACCAAGTAATGAAACTCAGAAATAACCCCATGGTATTCGAAAAACACATACTATCCAAGTCTACTTTCATGTATGGGTCTCAGTGCTTGAAAAGGCTCTATCTCCACAAGAAGTTCCCTAAGCTAAAGGACGACTTATCAGCTCAACAGCAGTCTATTTTTAGTACAGGTACAAACGTTGGTGAATTGGCTCAGCAGCTTTTCCCAAGTGGAGTTGATTGCACGCCAGAATCCTACTACGATTTCCGCCCAAGTATCAATAAAACAAAGGAACTTATCGCCTCCAAACATCCAGCTATTTACGAAGCTGCGTTTCAGTTTGAGCAGGTTCTTGTTGCACTAGACATTCTTGTTTTGAAAGAAGATGGTTGGCACGCGTATGAAGTGAAATCAACTAACTCAACCAAAGACACCCATGTAAAAGATGCCGCTTTGCAATATTGGGTGATATCCAACTCAGGGCTAGAGTTGCAGTCCATGAACGTGATGCACTTCAACCCAGAATATATTCGGCAAGGTGAACTAGATGTACAAAGTCTTTTCGCCTGGGACGACATTACCGAACAGGTAAAGGAGCTTCAGCCATTCATTGAAGAACAGATTAAAGTTGAGAAGAATTGTTTGACTGGGACCGAGATTCCAGAAGTGGAAATTGGTGGTCATTGTTTTGATCCATATGGTTGTGATTTTGCCGGCCATTGTTGGAAGCACGTCCCCAATTATTCTGTTTTCAATCTGACGCGGGCTGGCGGTAAAAGTTGGGACTTGTACAACAAGGGAATTCTTGAAATAAAAGATATTCCTACGGATTATCCATTGAGCGACTCTCAGCAATTGCAAGTTGAATGTGAACGAAGTGGTCAAACATTTATCAATCAAGAAGGAATCGGGTCTTTCCTTCAGGATTTGGTTTACCCTTTGTACTTCTTGGATTTCGAAACAATAATGCCTGCTATACCATTATACGATCAAAGCAAAACGTATCAAATGATTGTTTTTCAGTACTCGTTGCATATTCAGGAAAAGCCAGGTGCTCCCGTTAAACATCTCGAATTTTTAGCACAATCGGACGATTCTCAACCAAGAACAGCAATGATTGACAGGTTGATTCTGGATATAGGAACCGCTGGTAGCATCCTTGTTTACAACCAATCGTTTGAAGCATCTCGTTTAAATGAAATAGCGAGGGATTTCCCTAAATATCAAGCTCCTGTTTCCCATATGGTTGATCGAATGATAGACCTTGCTGTTCCCTTCCAACGGAAGTATTATTACACGGCTGATATGAGGGGCAGTTACAGCATTAAAAAAGTATTACCTGCTTTAGTTCCTGAACTCGCTTATAATGACCTTGAAATACAAGAAGGTGGAACGGCAAGTTTAACGTTCCTACAAATGGTTCAAGGACAATTCAAGGGTGATGAAGAAAAAACTCGTAAAGCGCTCTTGGAGTATTGCAAACTAGATACGCTGGCAATGGTCAGGATTTTGGAGGAGCTGAGAAGTCAGGCCTAACCGAGCTACTAACGGATGTTTTACCGAATTCTTGGGTAACGATTGAGCATGTTTTTCACATCGTAGAATCCATTGAGTTTTTTCGATGCATCAATCGTGACGAAAAAGTTTACATACTCTCTCACGGATTTAGAACGACAATAAACCTCTGGACCATATTGTTGAATAAGTTCAAGCGGAAAGTGGTGTTTGGCTATTTTTTCAAGAATTTCCTTTGATGGAAAGCCAAGATGCACTTCAGAAATTTTGAACTTTCCCAGCATCTCATAAAAATCATCGTTTGTCTTTTTGGCACCCGCTTGGGTACAAAGAAGTTTTCCGCCAGATGACAGGAAATCCATAAGGATTACTCTGAACCAGTGTTTTGACCGATGAATCATATCTGTAAAAACCCTTTGGTCCGAAAAATTGTCAATTATCAGATAAGAGCAGTCCTCCAAATAGGTCAATAGAACTGAACTGTTTGCTTCCGAAATTCGAGTTCTGTGTTGACCTGATTCAGCGCTACGGAGTTCTAAGTGGCAGTAATCCAGATTGCAATAAACCAGACCATCGCCTTTCGATTTCAGCTCCTGTGCCACACCCCACATTAGATGCGTGGCTCCGCAACCCATCTTACTTTCTATGATCAATACATCCGCATCCATGTATCCAGATGTGAGTAATTGGTCTACAACCTCGATGTTTTGTTGACTTTCTTTATCCAACACGAAAGAATCTAAACTGAACCAAGGCCTTTCATTATTCAACATATTATTCTTCATATCAGGTATCATCATTTCTTCACAGTAAAGCTCTGGTGTTCTAGCGACAATACGTGTCGTTAGTTTTTGAAACAAGTCACGTCACCACCTGTCGCAACTGAGTCTTTCCTTGCGTTCTAATAACCAAATGATGTTCAAAGACAATAATCATGGAACTAATAATAGCACTGCGTGGAACTGATTTTTTCGATAAAGCATTCATAATAAGAGAAATGGCCCAAGCTCTAAGGAATCGTGGAATTTTGAATGATCTAGAGATTATTTGGGACATGACGGATTTTGCGGCTGTGGAATTGATAATCGCACTGTATGGAGCATCTTATTGTGGGAAAGCAACCACAATAAGAGAGATCACTGAAGCCCTCAGAAACCAGGGCGTTTTTTTGGATAATCTAGAGATGCTTTGGCAACTGACGGGTTTTGAGGCCGTGGTTACAACAAATGGGGTACGTGTAGGTATTGTAAATCAGCATTCAAATCTTGAAAGAAGCCTGCAAGATATGGTTGAGCGTGATGTGCAAGTAATACTGACGGTTTGCAAAACTAGAGGGGAAACCGTTCATATCATTCAAAGGGCGGCCGATGCTTCGGCTGCGAGGATAGTCTGGACATCGCCATACATTCATTCGCATGGTGATGGAGATACAGAAACAAGACTTAATCGCTTGAATACCGAACATCTGACCGAACTACTTATCAGCGAACTTGAAGCAATGGGATAGTATGCACCTTCAGAAAAAGACCACCGACACCCGTTGTCGGGGTGAGTTTTAAGATTTGCCCGTAAACAATAGAAAACATGATGAAACCTGAACCCATTTCATTAAAGGACACAGTAGAGCCATTGCTGAAAGAACTTCTGGCTGAAGCCGAATTCCAATCACTTCCACGAATGTTTGTCTACCCGAATAGCGTGCTGAAGAAAAGCATTCTTTTACTTGGAATCAATCCTTCCCATTCCAGTGAAAATCACGGGAACATTGAAAATTACGAACTGCTGCAAAAGGATAACGGACATCCGTATTTCAAGAAGTTTGAGGAGATTTCCGAATACTGTAAAACAACTTGGACTCATTTAGATTTGCTGTTCTTCCGGGAAACGAATCAAAGCAAAATAAGCAACATCTTGAATTCAAAATCAGGCGTTGACTTCATATGGAGGCAGTTAGAGGTTTCGAAGAGCCTAATTGAACTCACAGAACCACAGGTAATCGTTGTGAACAACTCGCTAGCCAGAACATTTCTTGGGTTTGATTCGGATGGCAAATCCAATGTTTGGCTTGGTTTCTCATTTCTATTTGACAACGAAATTGGAACTTACAGATGGAATAAGGTTCCCGTTTTCTTTACTAGTATGCTTACTGGCCAACGCGCTTTGGACCGTGGCTCTTACGAAAGACTGAAGTGGCATATCAGGTCAACACTGATTATTGAAACGGAACGTAAAAAGAATGAAGTTGTTGAACTGAAAAACAAGGTTGTGCGAACCCAGAAATATGATGACGCTGCAAGTCTTAGGGCACAGGAACGAACGTTAGAAACAAGGTTGACGGAGTTGAGGTTTTAAGCCTCTCATACCTCACTGTCCAATTAGTCAACTAGCGTATGGACAGCTTTCAATACCGAAAACTGCTTGGTGGGCTAATGGGTGGAGCAAAAACACACCCTCTAATAAGCGGTTGAATGTAAGCCTCTTCCCTACCCGATTTGGTTAAGGTTCGAGTACCACTAGGAAAAACGTTTGATTAAACTCTAAAAGCCGAAGCTTTCAGCTCCTGCTCATTTCTGGACAATCCATACTTATCCGCAAGTATTCTCCAATCTGAGACAACTGCTTTCACCTCTTCCACTATCTCAATCGCCTTTTCCTCTTTTAAACGGAAAAACTCACTTACCTCTAAGGCAAGGTTTAAATCGAGTGCGTTGTCTTCATCGGAAATATTTAGCGTCAGACCTATTCCAGTTTCTACAGGATTAATATCATAAGCCGGAGATAGCTTCCATCCTTTTTGGGTCAAAAGGAACCCATGGTTTCTAAGGTGGTCATCAGTATTTGATATGCAGATGCTGAATACAATTCTTCTCCAAAGTTCCTCAAGGTCTTTATTGACATTACTTCCGTTGGTCGTCAGAAACTCCGCCAATTCCAGATAGCTTGCTCCTTGATGATGGTCCGTTCCATCCGTATATCCCAAAAGGGTCATTGCCGAAGCAAAATGTGTTCGTTCGCCTTTCGGAGTTCTATCAAACCGCTTTGTCATGAACGTATGTTGGTCAGATGTAAATTTTCTTAGCTGTGACTCAGCCATATTGATTCCTGCTTGGATTGCCAGTTCATAAGCGACCATTTCCCATCCACCTATGTCAAACTCATCGCTTCTACTTGGGAACTTTGCAATCCACAGCGCGCCTTCAGCATCTGTAATACTTGCTTTCGGTCTAGCCCCACCAAGTGATGCACCAGGACTGATCAACATGTTGAGCCATTTAAGGTACTCTGGATCATCCACAACACCTTCTTTCTCCAATTGTAAGCTAATCCGTTCTAACTCGCGCAAAGAGGCCCATGGTGGGCTTGCCATCTCCGCATTATCATTCATGAATGGACCATCCCTGTCTTCTTTAAACCTCAAGGCTCCCATCCTATGACCATCGAACACGCCCAACAAATAGTCTGTTTCGAACAGGTTTTGAGGTTTCCTACCTTCTTTTCTTGCCAATGCTGCTTCTCTTCTCTTCATTAGAATTCGTCCCCAACGATCAGGGGATGAATCTGTGAACATTCCGAAATTGAGCTTATTGTCATCACCTAGATAATGCGCACCGGAATAAAGTTGAAGGTCAGGATCCAGAACCCGTGATTGATTGGACTTCAGCCATTCCTCATCGTATTGAAAAGAAAAGATTTCCTTGCCTTTCAAACGCTCCGATTGAAGTGTACCCATATGAGTAGGGTTTTGAATTCCTTCCCAATGTGCATAGACGTATATTTCTCGCTTTTCTGCCATGGCCATTAGTTGGAACTCCTTTTAGGGGCTCTTTCTCCATGTGACAATTGAGCATCCTGTAGTTTTCTTCCTAGTTCATCGTCCTTTGCAACCTGAGATAAATCCTGTTCAAGACCAAGTACTGCGAGAACGCTTAGATAGCCCCCGATACTAGTGGATGTTTTACCATTCTCAATAGCAGTCAAGGTATTCCGACTTATACCAGCTCGTTCAGACACTTGTTCAGCACTTAGCTTCCGTCTTAAGCGAGCAAGTCGAATATTCTCTCCTAATCCCTTCAGTAGCTTCTTCAGCTTTGGTAGTAACACCACCTTATTCTTTCCCATAAGCATCAATATATTATACAATAATACGTCTTTTTGTGCATTATACTGCGCATTACAGATAGAACATATCTAATAGACAGTCTAAGACCACCTTGGGCTTCACCTGAGGAGCACAATTATCTATAAATACAGAGTGTACGACACCCCCAATTGAGGTTCTGTTGTAATAACACAACTCTACTTAGAGCCTTTACTATCTGTGGGTTATTCGGGGGTTCGAGACTTCACATACCTTTCAAAAAACTTTAATCCGACACAACCATGAAAGATCAATTTACCATACTCAGCAAAGACGACCTAACTGAAGTATTGGCGTCCTTAATAAGAGAAGCCGTCCGGGAAGAGGTAAGGTTTCTAAAGCCAGACAGTAGGGACAGCCCTCTGCTCACAAGAGATGAAGCCGCCAACATATTAGACATCTCCCTCCCTACCCTCAACCAGTGGGAGAAAGACGGCTCCATACCTAAACCCAAACGCATAGGTAAACGCGTTTACTGGTTACGAAAAAAATTCATGGATTTCTTGGAGGATAATTGAGTTAATGCAACAGGTCCGTAATTCATTTCGCTCTATGTTTATCCGAAATGCAATTCATCAAAAGCAGGAAGTTTCCCGTTTTACTATTTCGGGACCTGATAACTCGTTCGTTTTTTTCCTTTTGAAATGCTTGCAAAACCCTCCAGCGGGTTAATCGGTGGAGTTTTAAATTGTTCAGAAACTATCGTTCTGAATATCAGCTGATTAAAAAAGATATTTGAGTCCCACTGGAACCGATGTCGATATTCATTTGGCTAAGCCCTGCTAGCACGACATTGGAATTTGACTTATTATTTAACATCTTACACGTTCAAAATTTTCATGAAAGTAAAAACCCGAATAGATAAACTTTTGAAAGCTCTGAATAAAGGGGTTTACGAGAAGGAAGAAGTAATGGCGTTGTCTCTTCTAACAGCGATTGCTGGCGATAGCATCTTTCTACTTGGTGCTCCAGGGGTTGCCAAGAGTTTAATCGCAAGAAGACTGAAGTACGCATTCAAAGATGCCCAGTCATTTGAGTACCTGATGAATCGTTTCAGTACACCTGATGAAATATTTGGTCCTGTTTCTATCTCAAAGTTGAAGGATGAGGACAAGTATGAGCGAGTAGTGGACAATTACTTGCCAACCGCTACGGTGGTGTTTCTTGATGAAATATGGAAGGCAGGACCATCCATACAAAATGCACTACTAACTGTTATCAACGAGAAGATTTATCGCAATGGAGATAAGGAGATAAAAGTGCCTATGAAGGCACTTATCTCCGCTTCAAACGAACTCCCAATGAAAGGTGAAGGTCTGGAAGCCCTGTGGGATCGTTTCATAGTAAGATATGAGGTTGAAGCGATAAGCGAAATGTCTAGTTTCAATGAAATGATTTCCAACTCGTCCAATCTGGGAATGGACCATTTTGATGCCAAACTAGGGGTAAGTGATGATGAATATACGCAGTGGAGCAAAGCGATAGATGCCATTGGTATTCCGGAGAATATCTTCAATGTCATCCACGTTATCCGAAATTACATTCGGGAGTATAACGAAAAGAAGGACAATCAGCAGGTTCCCATTTATGTATCAGATCGCAGATGGAAGAAAATAGTGAGGCTGATGCGTGCCTCAGCCTTTTTGAATGATAGAAAAGAAGTGGATTTAATGGATTGCTTCCTCATATCGCATTGCGTATGGAATGAGCAAAATCAGATAGCCCTTACAAGTCAGTTTACTAATGATGCCATTGAGAAGCATGGGTATTCTGTTTCGATAGATCTTTCAGCTTTAAAAGAGGAACTGGAAGATTTAAAAAAAGATGTAAAAAGCGAGACGAGTTATACGAAATCAGTTCCTGTTAAAAAACCAGTAGCTGTTTATGATAAGTTCTATCGGATTGCAAATATTAACACGAAGACATATGGACAGTATGAAAACTTCAAACTGATTTTGATTAAGGACTTTAAAAATTTAGGGGCATCTTACAAGGAGGTGCAGGTGTTTAATGATAGTGATTCTGAGAGGTCTCGAACTCGCTATTATCATTGTGACTTAAAATTGGGTTCAAATGGAATCTCAGTTGTCATTGACAGCACTGCTTACAAATTGGAGAGTGAATCGAAAACTAAACGCAAAAATTTCACGAAATCTCCTCACAGTGCAGTCACTAAAGAATGGGGTAAAAGGGTGCAGATGTTTCTAACCACGAGCAGTAACACAAAAGCTCAAATTGATCATTATCGAAATACTGATTTAAAACATGTTCGAACCAATCTGTTTGTAAATCCATCCAAGGCTGATTTGGTAGAACAAAACTTGTACAAAACAGAGCGAGATATTGAGAAACTAGAAGTGGATATAAAGGGATTAGAGCATGGCTACCGGAACATTAAAGCTGATACTGAAGAGAAATCTCCCAAATACCTTTCATAGTTGAGTTTTAATCATGTCTAATCCCTTCGGTAAATTTGAGACATTCGGTCCTGTGGGTGATGCTAGCACACGGAAAAAGATCGCGGAGAATATTTACTCTACCGCCCGTTCCAAAACTTCGCACAAAACAGGATTGACCAATAGTGAAACCGAGAGTTTCGCTTCTTCAATTGACGATATTCTTGATAATTCCACATTAAAGGAGCTTTGTGCTAAGGATAATGCCCTTGCAGAAAAAGTAACCACGGAAATATTGGATTTCGTGACTAATACTAAACGGGAAATGAATACCACCTCGAACCCCTTTGATGCCGAGCGAACAAAGCTTAATTCATTCTTCAAAATTGAATCAAAGGGTTTTAGTAATTCATGGAGGGAAGTATCAAAATTCATAAAGGATAATTACTCTATTAGGCAACTAGACTATGATTTCTATGCAAAGCAGTTCTCGCAAAGCTTAGACAAGAAAACTAGAAAGAGTCAGCAAAGTTTTGAGTCGGTTAGAGACCATTTGTCTGAAAAATGGGAAGGGCTTATAGATGCTAAACAAACCCAATGGGAACTGGATATCATTGATAAATCGCGAAAGAAGGTTGCTCAGAATATGTACAAGCGATTGGAAGAACTGCAAGAGTTGCAAGAACTGTTAGAGCCTTTTACTAATGAACTTGGTAGGCTGTTTGACATGAGTACAGGAACATGGAAGAACGTGAACTTTGAACTGCTGAAGCACTATGCCGAACTGCTTAAAAACGACAAGGCTCTGCAAGAATTGGCAGAAATGCTGGGCAGAATGCAAGATGCCGAAAAGGAAATAGAAGAGGAATTATTTCAGAATACTCGGATCAAAAATGAATGGAAGATTGAACATGCCAGTCGCTCCGATCTCGTGGGCATTAAGGAAAGTGATGATCTGAGTTCGATGCTCCCGTCAGAAACGGCTTTGCTGGCAGACCCATCGCTCCAAACTGTTTTCATGAAAAAGTTTGTGGAAAAGAAGCTTCAGACCTTTGAGTATGAGGGTAGGTTTCGTTCATCGAAGGAAGAGGAATTTCTTGATAAGCGTGAAAAATCGAAAGAAATAAAAGGCCCCTTCATTATCTGTGTCGATACTAGTGGTTCTATGCATGGAACACCAGAAACGGTTGCCAAGAGCCTTTGTTTTGCTATTCTGAAAATTGCACTAAGAGAAAATCGAAAGTGCTATCTCATTTCATTCAGTACTGGGATTAGAACTCTTGATTTATCCGACCTAAAGAACTCTCTTGACAGAATCATCAGCTTCCTTTCAATGAGCTTCCATGGAGGAACAGATGCTGCTCCTGCTCTTAATGAGGCATTGAAACAATTAAAGGAGGAAAACTACAAAAAGGCAGATGTCCTCATGATTTCAGATTTTGTGATGGAGGGATTAGAAGAAACTCTGAATCTGCAGATAGATAAAGCACAACAAGAAGATAAAACCAAGTTTCACAGTTTGGTTATTGGATCAAGTCATAACCAAGAGGCTATCTCTGGATTCGACAACAATTGGTTTTATGATGCAAATAAGGGAGATACTATGATTAGTCTTGTGAAAGGACTGCGTAGTCTATGACCGAATGTTTCTTTGATGTGAGCCCAAAACCCTTAGTAGCGTGGTCTATCCGTGGGACTTCGTTTTCTTCCCGTTTGAAACACGCTGATAATAACAGGAATGCTGGCGAAGTTCGAGTACCACTAGAACCGTTCCTACTTGTAAAACTCCGAATACGTTAAAACCATGACGACAATGAAAACAACTACTGCCAAACCAGACAATAGTTGTCCTCCTAAACTAGTTTTTTGTTCAATTTCTACATCTTCTCCACTGTCGTAAGACCAAATACCTTGTTGCTGCTTTTTCGCTTCGTTTTCAGCTTGACGTTTCAGATAATCTCGATGCGATGCTCCCACTCCACTCTCGTCAGACGAAACCTCTTGGGTCGGTTTTTCCCCTTCGATTTTACCTAGCCGTTTCAGATAATCTCTTTCCCGTGCTCCCGCACGTATTTGTAGGTAGCTGAGCCACCCACCCATTTTCAATATCAGTTTGCCTTTGCCCGTAAGTCGGAATATTTTATCACATGGATCTTGTTTTGCAATCTGGTTATACTCAAGCAATCTTATGAAGAAGTAAAATCTTCGTTCTGCAAATGACCTGCCATAGCGCTTCTCCAGTTCAAAATACACATTGAAACCTGCAGGTCCTTTCTGTGACAATGCAGCAAGGAGCCAATTCAAAACTTCATCATCTGAAGGCAGTTTACGCATTTACTAATCCCAATTCTTCTGACCGACTAAAAACAACCAAAACGACTGCCTAAGATTAGTACGGGTTTTAAAACATGAAAGTCAACCCCAACACTTAGTCAAACCTTTGCCTTGTCAAAATTTCTCAGCCCATGTAGTGTTACAGGTAGAATGACTTTAGATTCAAAAACTCAATTCGATTTTGCTCTAAAAGTTTTTCCCCTTCAACAGCAAATTCTAAACATTTATTTGTGTCCTCTCCCATTTCCATCCTAATTGCCGCCAAGTTTAATATAGATTTACCCTTTATCTCTACATTTTTGTTTTCTGACAATCTTTCAAGTTGGGTGCGTAGATTTTTACGAGAGAATCCCCCCTTAGGTTCACTTAAACAATTATAAACACTGTAAAGGAATTTCAAATAGTCATCTGAGGGATCTTTAATAGTCCACTCCTTTATTGAATTGAATGATGCTATGTAATCACCGCTAATAATTTGACGCTTAATTTCCTCGTAAGGAGGAGTTTTCTTCTTGCTGAACCAGCCCATAATTTCAGTTTTAAAATGTTATTTCGACCTGCCTTTTTTTTCAGGAATAGTAAGGTCAAATGCTCATCCCATTCTGAAAATTCTATTCTTGGAAAAAGCCTATTGTTTTTCTGTCAAATTCATTCTGTTCGGCAATTAGACATAACGTTTTGCCTTTAGTTAGCACCGTGGTAAATAAGGGTAGTAAATTACGAGGGGGGAAACGGGTGAACTCAAACGTTTTTTAGGCTATTAGACCTATTAGCTGTATAAGTCCCGTTTCCCATCCTCTTAGGTCGCAAGCGCTCATTGGAATGCTAGGCTATTAGGCCTGTTAAAGGTAATTGCGAATACGACCATCATTAAAATTATTCACCTAAAACTAACAACAGAATGAGTGAACAACAAACAAAGGAATCATTGGGTATTGATATATCCAAATTAACGATTGATGCTGCGCTGCACCACCGTGGTTTGCACGAGCAGTTTAGCAACAATCGCACGGGTTTTAAGGCGCTGTTAAAGTGGCTTTCAAAACTCGGAGTTGAAACAGACAGCCTGATTATTTGCTTTGAACATACGGGTTGGTATTGTCTTAAACTGAGCCATTTTCTTCACGGTTTGGACATAGCGTATCACTGTGCAAATCCGATAGAGATTAAGCGCTCTAGCGGACTGGTAAGAGGCAAGGATGATAAGGCTGATGCCTTCGGAATAGCGCGTTATGCATGGCTTCATCGTGATGAGTTGAATAACAGTAAACCCATGTCTGAGCAGCTCATAGAACTTCAGCGAATGATGGCTTTTCGTACTCAATTGGTTAAGCAAATGACGGCTATGAAGAACCAGCGTTCAGGTATGAAAGTGCTGTTAGATTCTCCTTCAACAGACCCTTGCATCCTGATGATTGACCAGACCCTTCATCATCTGAAAGGTCAACTGGAGAAGCTGGAGAAACAGATGCAGGAGTTGATAAAAGTTGACAAGAAAATGCAGTCCAATTTTGAACTGAGTAGAACGGTAAAAGGCGTTGGTCCAATACTGGCCATGCAAATGCTTTTGCACACCCACAACTACAGCCGTTTTGAAGCCTGGCGGCAGTTCTCTGCCTACTGCGGTTTGGTGCCCTACCAGCACAGTTCGGGCACCAGTATCAACCGCAGACCGCGCACGCATGCCATCAGCGATCGTGGAATGAAAAGCCTGCTGTCTATGAGTGCGCTAAGTGCCATTCGTTGCGATGCTGAACTGAAGGCTTACTACCAAAAACGGGTGGAAGAAGGAAAAGAGAAAATGGTGGTGTTAAACATTATCCGCAACAAGATTGTCTCACGCGTTTTTGCCACTGTTAAGCGAGGAACACCCTTTGTACCACTATCTAAACACGCTGCATGAAAAAAGAATAAAAAAAACAGAAAAAGACTTGTTTCTTACCTTGGAATGCAGCTATGAATTTAGGGCTTTAATGGAACGGACAACTATTCAATCCAGCATAGAAAACCTTTAGTCTCGCCATTTCTCGCCCTAAACTAACCACACGTTGGACATGTCTTTTTGCCAGAACCTTTACAGTGTTTACATTCATAATTCGAGGCAAAAGTTCCACCATTAATAATCCCTTTCCCTTTGCACTTTGGGCAGTCAAGTGCACCCATTCCCTTACATGTTTTACAGGCCATTGTACATTTGTTTTGGTTAGGTCTAATATAAGTACTTTCTAAAAGTATGACAAGGCGCGAATCATATTCAAAAAACTCTTCTTTTTAACCTATTGCTCTCACAAAGCGCCGAAACAAACCCTCCTTAAATAATTAATAAAGTCAGACTTACCTCCATCCTCAACATCTTCACCGTCAAGTTTGTATTAAGTGTGTTCACCTCCATTAAGCAATGGATCAACCTGATCGACTCAATAATGAGCAAGGGCTTTGGCGAATTTCTCGACTAGATATTTGTAATCAAATAAGTCCAAGGTTAATCCTCTTCGATATTTAGAGAAAGTGTTATCCACTTATTCTAGCTTAAGCCTTTTCCTATATTTACGATAAAACCGAATAAACGTATGAATACCTTTCAAAATAGCAACGAACCATCTATCAAAGAGACTGTTACTTGGCTACAAAATGAATTTACCCATCGAAGAGCTGGGATTAGCAATCAAGATAAGTATCATAACAGAGGTATATTTAACCCTTTTACAATTAAACTCAATAACAACGATCCTGTATTAGAGATGACTTCGCATAATTTCAATGAAGATTTATCCATATACGGTGCTAAAAGTTATTCTAAAATTATCACTATAAAACATATTCGCGATATGCAGGTAACTTCGTATAACAATATGGGGTTTTATTTAGTAATAATATGTCCTCAAGCAATTTGATGATAGACGGAGTATAGACTCTACGGATAAAATAAATACTATGGTTTACTTTCCTGAAGCTGAATTCAATTCAATCCATTCTATCATTGAAGCTATTAACCACTTAAAAAAACTTTGTGGTGGAGTTAAAAAAGATTTATTCTAACAATGTTTTTTTAGGTCAGAAAAAGGGACTCCCTATGCAAGAGGGAAATCCGGACGTTAATCACTTTCATTTCTATGAAATATTAAGCTAATTCCCGTAAAGAATTTACAAAACCGGACTCGCTCAATTTCTGTATTCCTGTGCTGAACACCTTGATCTCCCACTTCGAAAGATGTGTGAACGTTTCACTTTGTTTATTATGGAAGAAAATGTATCCATCGGTTTTCAGAATGCATTAGCCAGTATGAGATAAATGTGTGCATCCATCTTTTTCATGAATAACACTAAGGCAGTCCAAAGGTTCTTTGGTAATTCATAATCCCAATCGGATTTAAAGAAGACTAACCTTTCTTTCAGTTGTTTCCAGATTAACAGTTTTCAAGTCGACATCATTAAACTGCCCAGTCCTATCCTTAAAAGCAAACCCCATTATTCCACCGGATTGATTCTCAAAAGCCTACACCCTGGACTTCATGAATTCCAGTTTAAGAAGGTATTCTGCATATTTCGTGAGTTTGGCTCAACTAACTTAATTTAAGACATCAGGACTCGAATATATCCCTCCCATTGAAAAGCAAGGTCAAAATCATAGTAGGTTGAACCATTACTTTCTAAAAGTGAGACGATTACAAATGGCATATCAAAGTCATTGAACATTAATTTGAGAGCAACCGATGTAATCAACTTCTGCTGTTTTTCGGGTCCCGTAAGTGCCGCAACTACCCCCTCCATTTCACCAAAAATGAGCTTTTTGGAATAATACCTACCCCATACGCTAAGAATAGATTTAGAGGATTTGGTCATGTCATTTACTAGAATTTCGCAAGAGATAACTGAACCTGAAGCGAAAACTTTAATGGTTCCCTTATTCCAAACACAAAGCTTTTTTTGAGTTTTGTCGATTGCAAGAATTGTGCTGTTGTCGGCTGATATAAGATATTCATCATTAGTAAACCCTGGTTGCTTACCTACTAAGTTTAATGCGTTTTCTATTGTTTGTTTTGCGGAGTGTTTCTTCCACATATACACCCCAACGACTGACAACCCTATTAGCAGTAAAACTTCCATCAATAGTTAGACTTGAAGTACTTGATGTAATACATTCCCGTTCCTGGAACGCCAAAACTGAAATATCGCTGTCCTGTAGAATTCACCCCGACCCTAAAACCAAGAAACCCAAAACTAGTTCCTACTCCATTCTTGGAAACAGTGGTTCGAAATGGGCCGAAACTTTTCGTCTTTCTAAATCGCCAAGCCATTGATTGCAATAAATTCAAAAATGTCGTTTAGGTCAAGCACCTCCAGTGAAACCCTATTTAAAGAAGCATTGATTTAATTGACCTGTCTCTGGCGATCCACAAGCGGCTGGAGTTTGAAACAATCTGTCGTACTTACTATGTATATCGGGCTTAAGGTTCCTTTCCATTTTGATTCGTGGCATTACATTAATCAGACTCAGATAATCAGCTACTCAAACCTAATACCTTGCGATTACAAACGATTAGATAGCATGAAAGTAGAAACTCTATTTTAACCTTGACATGGCGCAGTTAACGCCTTCACTTTGTGAAATACCACTCTGGATTCATATATCTTTAAGCAAATGTCGTAACTTGCGTAGACTTTTTTGAAACTAAACGTAATTAAATCGTAATGCAGGGACTTAAATACACCGTTGACATAGTAATGTGCATTGATTGCACTGGAAGCATGGCAGGCATCATGGATACCGTTAAAGCAAACGCCTTAAAGTTTTACCCTGACTTAAAATCTGCCCTAGAAGCAAAAGACAGACACGTTGACACTCTCCGACTTAAGGTTATAGCCTTTCGGGATTATTATGCGGATGGCGATGACGCACTTTCCGAATCCGCATTTTTCAATTTACCTGATGAGCAAAGCGAATTTCAGAGTTTTGTTAGTGGCTTGGCTCCACGAGGTGGTGGAGACGAGCCAGAAAACGGTCTTGAAGCTCTTGCCTTGGCTATGCGATCTGATTGGAACAAATCAGGAGATCGTAGGAGGGAAATCATCGTAATGTACACGGATGCTTCCGCTCATCAATTGGAATATGTTGAATCTAAACCATCAAATTACCCAAGCGATATTCCAAAGAATTTTAATGAACTAAGCGATTGGTGGGATGGCCAAGAAGCGTATGTTTCCCCAACGGCACAACGACTTATTATTTATGCACCAGACTGCCACCCTTGGGCAGATATTAGTAATGAATGGGAAAACACTATCCACTATCCATCACAGGCGGGTACAGGATTAAAAGAACTTGACTATGAGACAATTCTTTCGGCAATTGTCAAGTCTGTTTAAGCAAACTAAACACCAAATGTCCAATAGCACTGAAGTTTTGGTAGATCATGAAATTAAAATCTCGTTCAATGTTGCCAAGACTGAAGGTAAAGGTGAGGACGCAGATCCAATTTCATTGGCAATAGACAAACGTTCATTTTTAAGTGTTTGTGATGGATTGGGTGGTGCAGGAAGCACGACTTATGATATTGAAGGCGAAAAAAAAAGTGGCGCTTATCTTTCTTCTCGAATTGTAAACAAGCAAGCAGCACTTTTCTTTTCTGACTTAATTGAAAAGAGAGAAGATTTTGGTGAAGACAAATTAGATGAACTCAAATCTGTCTTCCTAAATTCACTTCAATCAGAATTCGCCAAAGTAAAAAACGAAGGTGGAAGCATGCTTAAAAGTAGGATGCTGAAAAATTTTCCAACTACGTTTTCTGCGATGCTCATTACCAAAGGGGAGGAAGCTGCTGATGTGCACAGTATTTGGGCAGGTGATTCCAGAAATTATGTTCTGTCTTGTTCACAGGGGTTACAACAACTGACCGTTGATGATTTGAAACAAAAACTGGACCCGTTTGAAAATCTCACTAAAGACTCCCCATTAAATAATGTAGTCTCGGCAGACGGTGATTTCCAGATTCGATATAAAAACATTACCTGCCCAGTGCCTTGCGTTTTATTTTCTGTTACCGATGGTTGCTATGGTTACTATAGCACCCCGATGCATTTCGAATATTCAGTACTTCAGGCGTTGCAAAATGCAAATGATACTAATGAATGGAGCGATAACCTAATTACTGAGTTTAAGGCTGTTGCTGGTGATGACTTCTCAATCTCATTAGTGGCGTTGGGCTACCGAAGTTTCAAAGATCTTAAATCTCAGTTTAAGCAACGGCAGGAGGATCTATACCTGCAGTTTCTAAGGGACCTACTGAAAAATG
>Ga0222650_1000486_pt1 | contig 30437 bp, 27 predicted proteins | sample AntAcemetagen367_FD_179820 | JGI IMG/M metagenome (GOLD analysis project Ga0222650, IMG submission 179820) | Saline water microbial communities from Ace Lake, Antarctica - #367 | ecosystem: Environmental > Aquatic > Non-marine Saline and Alkaline > Saline | place: Antarctica: Ace Lake... | reverse complement strand
CGGGATCGGGTGAGTCGGAACCAAGCAGAGGCGGCGGGTCGATCTCAGGACTTCTTCAAAAAGGGTTTTTTGACAGTGATTGCGGCAAACTTGCGACCACGGACGTCGAGCTGGAGTTTCGTCCCGGGCTTGGAATACGCGGCTGTCAGGTAGGCCATCGCGATTCCCTTGCCGAGCGTGGCCAACATTATTCCCGAACAACGACTCAAAGAGATTGAGCACAACACACTGATCGTTTTTAGCGGGGATAACGGATCGTCATTTGGCCCGGAATCTCCCATTGGAAAAGCCTTCAACCAATACTCAAATGGCCTGCGCGGTTTCAAGCGCGGCATGTATGAAGGCGCACTTCGTCAAGCGGTCTTCGCAAGGTGGCCCGGAACTGTTCCAGCAGGTCGTGTGAATGATGAGCCGTGGGCCTTCTGGGACTTGCTTCCCACCTTCGCCGAACTTGCCGGCGTCAAAGACAAGTCATCCTACAAGACCGACGGACTCTCACTCGTCGAATTTCTCAAAGGCGGCAACGCCCCGGAACGCGATTACTTTTATTGGGAGCTGCACGAATCCAATGATGTCGTCCGCGCAGCGCGATGGGGAGATTGGAAAGCAGTGATGCCGAAGATTGCTGCCCCCATCGAGATCTACGACCTCGCAAACGACCATGGTGAGAAAAACGACCTAGCCAAGCAACGGCCAGAACTCGTTGCAAAAGCCAAATCGATCTTTGCAGAGGCACACACACCGCATCCCGTTTGGACCATTGACGCGCCGCGACCCAAAGAATATGTCAAAATCAACCAAGAGGCATGTAAATTGACAAGCGAACGTGTCAAAGCCAGATGGGTTCCGCCGAATGCGGAACCAATCGTTGATCGGATGAAAAAATAAAGCTACAATTTCTTCAGATTCAGGTCCTCGAAAGCCACCAAAAAATTGACTGGAAACAATCTATTGAGATTCCCGTCGTTTAAATACTTCCCATTAAACCTTGTGATCACCTTCCGTTCATTCCGATCAATTCTCGTTGTTAGTTTTCTTTTTTCTCTCTGTGGTGAAGCCTTTGCCAAACCGCAGCCGAACATCATCATTTTGATGGTCGATGATCTTGGCTGGAATCACATCAGCCCGGATGGAGGAACCATGGGCACGGCCCCTAAGATGTATCAGACGCCGCACCTCGACCAACTGGCGCAAGCGGGCCTGAGTTTCACCCATGCTTACGCCCAGCCGAATTGCGCACCGACCCGTGCCGCGATGTTGGCGGGACAATATCCCGCGCGAATCCACAACGACGTCTATGTGGTTGGCAACCTCAACCGCAACGGACGCGGCGGCATCTCGAAGGAGGATGCAAAATTCCTCGGCCCTGAGCAAAGTGAGGACGTGGCGGCGGCGGCCATCACCATCGCCGAAGCGATGAAAAAGAACGGCTACGCCACCGGTCACATTGGCAAGTACCACGTCGGTGGCCACCGGGGACAGGAGACCATGCCTGAGAATTCCGGATTCGACATCAACCTCGGTGGATTTTCCCAAGGGCATCAACCGACTTGTTTTGCCACGCAAGCGGACGGCAAATGGAAGTTCGCAAAGGTTGGGCTCGGTCACTTCGATCGCTTTGCGGCACCCTATTCTGAAACGTATCTCGCCCAACGCAAACTACCAGTGAGTTTGGCTGGAAACCCCAAGCACATCAGCGATGCACTTGGAGACGCGATGGAGGAAACGGTTGGCAAACTTCACGCCACCGGCAAGCCGTTTTACCTACAGTTCCATACCTACGCCGTTCACAGCCCGGTTCGTGCCCGCCCGGATCTTAAGGTGGTCGCAGACGAGCGTGCTGGCGGAAATGAACGGTTGGCCGACTATCTAGGTTTCATCGCTGGGGTGGATGAAAATGTAGGCCGCCTGCTAGCGACGATCGATGATCCCGATGGTGACGGCGACACCGCAGATAGCATCGCTGATAATACGCTGGTCATTTTCACCTCCGACAATGGCGGCACCTTTGTTGACAACCTGCCGCTTCGCGGTGTGAAGGGGATGTTCACGGAAGGTGGCATACGGGTGCCGCTGATTGCTCGTTGGCCCGGAGTGATTCCGCCGAATACCGTGACCGACCGCAAGGTGCATTGCGTTGACTATTATCCCACTTACCTCGAGCTAGCGGGTGGCAAGTGGTCTCCGCCAACGGACGTGCACCCGCTGGATGGCGAGTCCTTTGCCGAGGCCCTAACCGATTCGGAATCAGCCAAAGAACGCGGCCCCATTTTCTATCTTTTCCCGGGATACATGGACAAACGCGCTCAGCCGTGCGTTGTCGCGATCAATGATGTGGGGGGCAAACGCTATAAGCTATTCTACTACTATGAGGCCGATGCGTGGGAACTCTATTGCTTGAGCGACGATCAAGGAGAGGCCAAGAATCTGATCAAAGACGAGACCGCCATCGCATCGGTAATCTCCAAGAAATTGCACGCCTGGCTCGATCAGTCGCACCCGACCTGGAAGCCCAAGTTTCCGATCAGCAAGGCGACTGGCAAGCCGGTGAGGCCGCCGTCTAATTTATGATCGGCCGAGTAGCTGTAGATGAGTAGGCCCAGCATCATGGAGGGCGGGTATCGGGCATTGCCGGTGCCGCGTTGGTTGGTATGGGCCTGGCTCAAGTCGAGCGCTTTGACCGCATCCATGATGAAGTGGACCATGTGGTCGGGTGATACCCCAGTCGCGCAGGTCAGGTGGCAGACTAAGACATCAACTCGGCATCTAAATTTTCTCTGATTCGGGCAAGTCCTCAGTTACTCGGAAAGCGAGCGGCTGGAGTCTGTGCGCCGCGCGATTCGCCGGCGGATGCGTTCACTTAAGAAGTCGAGAAGTGTAACAACAATCAGGATACAGAAGAGCACCGTAGCGAAGCGATCCCAATGGTGAAACTCTTGGTAAGCGTGAAGCTGTAGCCCGAGCCCTCCCGCCCCGACGTAGCCGATGATACTGGCCGAGCGGATATTGTATTCCAACATCCAGATGGAGTGGCTCCAGATGATGGGCTTGGCGTGTGGCCAGATGCCGTATTGGAAGGCTTGCACGGGGTCGGCACCGATGCCCCGGAGTGAGCGCGCGACATTGAGATCGACCGACTCGAAGGCCTCGCTGAAGAATTTGCCCAGGTAGCCGGTGCTGTAGAGAGTGAGCGCGGCGACCCCGGCAACGGCGTTGGCACCCATTGCGGCCACGGCGATGACTGCCCAAATCAAACTGGGGATCGTGCGGATGACATTGAGCAACATGCGCGTCACCACGACGAGCCACTTGGGGGAGACGGTCTGGGCGGTGCATAGACCGATAATGAGTGAGATTAGAATCGCAAAAAACGTGGATAAAAGGGCGATTTTAACCGTTTCAACGAGTGCTGACGCGGTCTGTGGAATGACACTTGGATCCGGTGGAAAAAACTCGCTCAGGAAGTTGCCCAGATTCTGCCAGATTCGGAGATCGCGGTCGCTGCCTTGGATTTGTGTGCCGCTGAAGATAACGGCGAGGAGGAAGATCAACAAGGTGGTGTTGAGCAAGTTGAGCCGCTCGAACCATGGCCGTTCAGGAAGTTGGCTCGGTGCGGCGTGTGACTGCTTGTGATTAGGAGGGGGGCTCATGGCTTGACCTCCGTCTGGTGCGGGCGGACACGGCGTATCTTGTAACCCGATGGATCGTTGGGATTCAGACTGAGAGCCAGGTCGGCAAAACGCTGGATGTGCTCGGCGTTATGGAGCACGCAGATGGCAGCTTTTTTAGGCAACTGCGTCTCTTGCCGAAGGAGCCCGAGCACGCGCCCGGCGTAGTAGCTGTCGAGGCTGGAGACCGGTTCATCGGCGAAATAGAGTTTGGGCTGCTGGAAGAGGGCACGGGCGATGGCGACACGCTGTTGTTCGCCGCCCGACATTTGCGAAGCCCACTTATGTGGATTTTGACCGATACCCAGGTCGCAGAGCAGGCGGTAGGCTTCGAGGCGCTGGGCGCGGGGGAATCCAAACAGCGTTCGTGACCAACTGAAGCGGGCGAGTCGTCCGCAGAGCACGTTTGTCAAAAGATCTGCGTTGGCAGTGAGTTGCAGGTCTTGAAAAACGATGCCGAAATAGCGGCGTAGATCCTGGGGTGAACGGCTTGGCTGTCCGGGGAATTGAATCGTGACCTCGCCCTCGGAGGGCGTGCGGAAACCACAGAGGCAGGACAGCAGGGTGCTTTTTCCCACTCCCGAGGGGCCGACCAGCGCGAGAAATTCGCCAGCGTGTAGCTCAAGGTCGAGGTTCCGGAAGATCCATCGCTCACCCCGTTTGAAGCCGAGATTACTAGCGACGATGACCGGCTCTGGCGATGCCTCCTTCATCCTTAAAACTGCATGGTGCGGGTCAGCTCGAGTGCCTCGCGTGTGGTGTGCAGGTGCTCGTCCGCATTGGCTGGCGCGAGTGGGTTGCCGAAGATTCGGTCACGCAATTCGGTGGCTTCGGTATTCATCTTGAGAAAGCTTTCTAGTATTGTGGCTCGGTCTGCATCGCTGATGGCATTTCGGATCACAACAACGTGACTGGGCACGGGGCCTTGCGTGTCGATGACTTTGAGCCGGGCGCGTTGCTCGGCGCTGAGATGTTTATCCTTATCCAGCACATAGTAACTGACGGCAGCTGCTTCGGCACTACCGTCGAGCACCCGCTCGGCGGCGGACACATAACCGACTCCGTAAAATACGTTATCTTCCCCGAAGAAGCCAGCAGGGCCGTTTTCGAGGTCGATTAGTTCCTGAGTATATAGATCCCAGGTCGGGATGAGAAAGCCGGAGGTGCTGGTGCGGCTGGAGAAGGCGATGGGCTTTCCTTTGAGATCGGCAACGCTTGCGTAAGGCGATTCCTTGAGGCCGATCCAGTAGCTCTGGTAGTAAGGCTGACCCTCGATTAGTTCGGCCAAGAGGATATCAATGGTGCCGCTTTCCATGAGCTTCGCGGCAGCAGTTGAGCTTAGGTATGCGATATCGATGCTGCCGTTTTTAAGCCCCTCGTAGATGACGGCGGAGCTGATGGGCACGATGGCTTCGACTGGCTTGCCCGTGCTTCGACTGAGGTAGTCTTGAATCGCCTGCCGATCTTCGAGCATGGCGTCCGGATCTTTGTCGGGCTCCATTGCGATGACGATTTTTTGCAGGGGGGCATCGGCGGCCTCCTCTTTTGGTGAGCCGCAGCCGACCAGAAGGAACAACGAAGTGGAGAGGGAAAAGAGAGTGGTGAGTTTCATGGTAGTTTTTAGCGTTTATCATGGTAGTTTTTAGCGTTTAATATCGAAATGAAATAGAGCGCGAATGCAAGAGGGTATCGGCCAAAAAGGTGGGTGTGGTTTTGATTGATGTTAAAGGAAGTAGCAGAGCGCTTCAGCCGCCGTCAGGGCTCGGGTTACTATCCAGAGTTCGTATGGCCGCAGAAGTATTCGTAGGGCATACACGCGCCACCACTTTTAGGCAAATTCTTCTCGTTTAGGATAAGTAGAGAAGCCAGACTTGGCCTGACTCACCAAAAATCACAAACCACAGACGAAATACCATGAAACCAAACACCCTTACTTGCGCTGCCCTCGCAGCCTTCGCTTTCACTTTCACCGCGTGTGAGAAGAAAGCCGCCACAGACCCCGCCCCGGAATCCGCAGATGCTTCCAAGGCTCTCACCCCGGAGGAAATCAAAACCATCGCCGAGGAAGGCTTCATCTACGGCCTTCCCATCGTGATGAACTACGCGGTGATGTATGAATACGCTGTGGACAAGGACTCGGGCCAGTTCAAGGCTCCGTTCAACCAGATCAAGAACGAAGCCCGCGTTTTCACCTACAAGGATACGGCGGTGGTCACTGCAAACAGCGACACACCCTATTCGTTCGTCTGGCTGGACCTGCGCGCGGAACCCATCGTGCTCTCCGTCCCCGCCGTGGAAAAATCGCGGTATTACTCAGTGATGCTCGAAGATGGGAACACCTTCATCTATGGCTACATCGGCAGCCGGGCCACAGGCACCGAGGCGGGCGACTATTTGGCCGTCGGGCCTGATTGGAAGGGTGAAACACCTCCCGGAATCAAGAAGGTATTCCGTTCCACGACACAATTCGGCCTAATCGGCTACCGCACTCAACTGTTAGATCCCGCAGACATGCCGAACGTGGAGAAAGTCCAGGCCGGCTACAAGGTGCAGCCGCTCTCAGAATACCTCGGCAAGCCCGCGCCTGCAGCGGCACCGAAGATCGACTTCCCTAAGGCCAACAAAGAAATGGTGAAGACCAATTTCTTCGACTACCTCGCCTTCTCCCTCCAGTTTGCGCCTCCAGGGCCAGAGGAAATTGCGATTCGTGAGAAGCTTGGAAAAATCGGCGTTGTGGCTGGCAAGAAATTCGATCCCAAAGCTCTGACTCCCGAACAGAAAGAGGCCCTCGTTGAGGGAATGAAAGCAGGTGAAGCCAAGATCAAGGATTACCTCGCGACCCGTCTCATGAGCATCGGTGCATGGGACATCGCCAGCTACTTTGGAGACCGTGCCCACTACAACGGCGATTGGTTGCTCCGCGCTGCGGGTGCCCAGGCTGGAATCTACGGCAACGATTCCGTCGAAGCCGCCTACCCGATCACCCGCAAGGACGCGAATGGTGACCTGATCGATACCAGCAAGCACAACTACACCCTCACTTTCCCCGCTGGCGAATTGCCACCGGTGAACGCGTTCTGGTCGGTGACCATGTATGACGGTAAGTCGCAGTTGATGATTGAAAATCCGATCAATCGCTATCTCGTCAACTCGGCGATGGTTCCGGCCATGAAGAAAAACGAGGACGGATCGGTGACGATCTACATCCAGAAAGATTCACCGGGCACCGATCTTGAAGCCAACTGGCTCCCCGCACCCAACGATACCGCCTATATCGCCATGCGCCTCTACTGGCCGAAGCCAGCTACCGAAGCGGTGTCGATCCTGCCGGTCGGCAAAGGCAGTTGGACGCCTCCAGGTATCGTGAAAGCCAACTAGCCTTCGATAGGTTATCTTGAACAGGAGGAAACCGAGAGAACGGAGATGGTAAATTTCTACTCTGTTTCCTCCGTTACCTCCTGCCCGCCCGCCGTAGCCTTGGCGTAGGAGGGTTCAAATCATAACCTCACCGGCCCGCGCATTCAGACGGAACATCATAAAACTAAACCTCATTACCACTGTTGCCCTCAGAGCCTTGGCTTTCAGTCATAGGGGCCAGAGTTTCATTGCAATATTTCAGTTGTTTTTCCTATCGGTAGTTGTCAGGTCAGTGCCCCATTTCGGGTGTAACTAAAAGTTGCGGCTGAAAGCTGCGAGAGCAGTATCCGTGGGGACAGCACGCGCCGTCGCGTGCTGTTTTCGGCGCCCCCGCCGTAAACTTGGCCGGAACCTCGGGGATGGCGCGCCCAAGATCCCGGCGCGATACCGAACCTTGAATCCAGCCGCCGGGCAGCGAGGGCGCAGCCCGGAACACGCGAGGGCGCGTGTGCTCCCCGTCAGCAACATTGACCTCTTCCCGACCTTCGCCGATGCCGCAGAAATCCCTGAAGACAAAATCCTCCATGGCGAAAGTTTGAGACCGCTCCGCACTGATGAGCTTCTGTAGCTTTCCTCATCGGCTATTTCTTGCGCTGTTTTGCAACCTGATCGTACTTTTCGATCACAGATTGCAGGTAGTCGAAGATTGCTTGCTCCGCTCCGGCGAGTGAATTGATATCGATCGCGTTGAGTTGGAAAGCCTTTGAGGAATCATAATATTCCAGTGGTTTGCCCGGCTTGGCACGGCGCAGCATTCTTGTCTGGGTGCGCGCATACACCTTGGCTTCGTTGGTTTTGCCCCGTTCGCTATACCAAATGTAGGCGTGCTGCTTGTCGCGCTGGGTGTCTCCCTGCAAGGTATTCCAGAAGCTGACCCCATCGCCTGGATAGTCCTTCGGCAATGCGGTGCCGCTGATCGAGCAAAGGGTTGGCAGGAAGTCGGTGAAATCGATCATGGTGTCACTGACCGTTCCCGGAGGAATGATCCCGGGCGCGTAACCGATCAAGGGCACCCAAGTGCCCGCGTCACTCATTTGCCGTTTGCCGCCGCGGATCTTTGTTCCGCGGAAAGAGGTGACCACCGGTTTGTCGGTGCCGTTATCACCGGTGAAAATAATGATCGTGTTTTCAGACAGGCCGAGCGCTTCCACACCTTTGACAATCCGCCCGACGATCTGATCCATGTAGGTGACCATGTCACCAAAATACGCAGGGTCGCCACGGTAGTTCTTGCTCCCCGGTGAGCTGGTGTCCCAGTCATCCGAAATCGGCATGGGGACAAATGGGCAGTGGGTGAGCAGCATCGGATAATAGACCAGGAATGGTCCTTCCTGATTCTTTTTGATGAAATCCAGAATGAAATCGGCGCAGAGGTCCGGACCAAACTCACCCTTGTCGTAAGAGACGGTGGTGCCATTCAGGTCAAAAATTGGATTGGTGAACCGGCTGTCAAAACTGCCACCGGGTTTGGTTCGCGGTTTGGATTGCTGCCACAAGAACGACTGCTCAAAACCGAAATGCTGCGGGCTGTCTGCTTCCCTGCCAAGCTGCCATTTGCCGGCAATAGCCGTCCGATAACCGTTCGCCTTGAGCAAATTTCCGAAGGTGGTCTCATCGCGGGAAAGGGTACCAAAGCTGGTGTAATTCCGAACGTTGTATAGTCCGGTCATGATCTTCACACGAGTGGGTGTGCACACAGGATTGGCATAGGCATGAGTGAACCGCATGCCGCCTGCTGCGAGGCGATCCAACTCCGGTGTCTGATAATCGTCGGCTCCGTTTACCGCCAAACCTTCATAGCCGAGGTCGTCCGCCATGATCAGAATAATGTTGGGCCTGTCTGTCTGGCCGAAGCCGTCGCCGACCAACGCGACGAGTGACAACAATAACAGGCAGCTAAACTTTGGGAGAGGTTTTGTATTCATGGAGAAATATGGGAGGTGGGTTAAAGCGGCCACGAGGAGGACCGTGAGCTTGGAAGAATCATCAATCCTAGTTCGATTCCGACCTTGGATGGTCTCGTCGGTATTTACCGGGTGTCTGGCCGGTTAGTTTCTTGAATTGCCTGCAGAACGTTGCTTGATCGTAAAACCCGCATCGATAGGCGACATCACTGAGGGGAAGCCGGCCCGATGAAAGTAGTTCGGATGCCGACTCCACCCGGATCCGGGTCAGCAACTCACGGGGTGATGTCGACATGATTGAGCGCATCTTTCGCTCCAATTTGGCCAGCGACATACCGCTTGTTTCGGCTAATTCGGAAATCCGGATAGGCTCGTCAAATCGCTTACGCATATTATCGACGAATTTGACGATCTGGGGAATCACCGAGTCATCACCTGCGCCGACCTTGAGATCGCGGGTGGTTGAGGCGACAGCAATGATCTGATGCCGTTGGTTGTAGACAGGCACCTTGTCGGTGATGTACCAGCCGTGGCTGGTATCGGCATTGGTCACAACTTCCAGACGGTCGTAGATCCCGCTCGCGCCGGCAAGGATGTCCTGGTCCTGTTGTTCGATGCCCAAGGCAATGGCTGCCGGGAACACATCACGGGTGGTCTTTCCCACCAACTCATCTCTTTTGGAAAGACCGACCCGCAGTAAAAATGCCTGGTTGGCCGTCAGGTAGAGGCCCTCGGGACTCTTGATACTGAACATGACATTCACCAACCCCGAGAACAGTTTTTCCATGGATGCAGCCGCAGGGGCGCGTTTTAGAAAATTGAGACGGAGATCCATTTTTGTATTTTTTCGACAAGACAACGTGAATGAAACGTCCAAGACGAACAAGCGCTAATCGGTCATCTTCGCGACATGGATGCCGCCACGAGCGAAATCCCAAACATTACCCAATCCCACGATTACGATGAAAACGATCAACGTCTTAAATCATACAGATGCCCTTCCAAGCGACGAATCCCTCGCCCGACTGGTGCAAGAGCTTCCTGATTTCTGCAACCACGAAGAAGTGCTCTATGCGATCGACGAACGCACCGGTTTGCGCGCTCTGATTGCCGTCCACAACAGCTCCCGCGGCCCGGGCGTCGGGGGCACTCGGTTTTGGTCATACAATGATTTATCATCGGCAGCCACCGATGTGTTACGCTTGTCACGAGGAATGACTTATAAGAACGCAATGGCCGAGCTCCCGTTCGGCGGAGGCAAGGCCGTGATTCTCGCGCCGAAGCATTCCCTTGGAAATCGCAAGGAGATGATGAGAGCTTTTGGTCGTGCGGTATCCCAGCTCGAAGGTCGATACTACACGGCCGAGGATGTGGGGACATCCTGCGAAGACATGACCGAGGTCAGGAAGGAAACGCCATGGGTTTTCGGGTTGAAAGACACCAGCGGCGACCCATCGCCACACACCGCACGGGGAGTATTCCTGGCGATCGAGGCCAGTGTGGAAGAAAGACTGCAAACCGACAGTCTCAAGGGTGTCCGGGTTCTTATCCAAGGGGTCGGACATGTTGGCCATCACTTGTGCCGGATGCTGCATGAAAAAGGCGCCGAACTTGTGGTCAGCGATCTCAATCGTGCCGCTGTGGAACGCTGCGAACAGGAGTTTGGTGCCCGCGTAGTGGCGCCCGACCAAGTATATAATCAAGAAGTCGACGTCTATTCCCCATGCGCCTTGGGAGCGACCGTGAATACCGAGGCGCTCAAAAGGCTCAAGGCAACGATCATTGCGGGTGCGGCCAACAATCAACTGGCTCAGGATTTGCTGGCGGATGACCTCCGCGATCGCGACATCCTCTACGCTCCGGATTACCTGATCAATGCCGGCGGCATTATCAACATCGCATGTGAAATGAGCTCAACTTACTGCTCGGATCAGGCCGAGCGTCTTGTTGCCCAAATCAAGCCCCGCCTGCAGCAGGTCTTTGAACGTGCCAAGGCGTCGTCAAGAACCACCACGGCTGTAGCCGACGAAATCGCCCGCGAGCGCTTTGTCGAGCGCCACTCCAAAACAACATCCCGTGTTGCCGATCTCGGTAGCGTGAAAGTCGCTTGATGCCTTCCGCCCTGATACGATCTGTTAGAAAAACACCACGATGAAGGTTACCATCATTGGCGCTGGAGCTGTGGGCAGAACCCTCGCCTATACTCTATTGCTGGGCGGTGGCATTCGCGAATTATTGCTGGTGGGTCGGCGGCGTGCACTGGTTGAGGCAGAGGTCATGGATCTCCGCCACGCAGCGACTTTCTCCCAGTCGCCAACCCGCATCCGTGCCGGAGAGATCGAAGACGCCCAAGGAAGCGAAGTCGTGGTGATTTGTGCATCCGCACCGGGACCGAAGGTGCTTGAGGACCGTAACTCACTCGCCACCGACAACCAACGACTGATGGAGGAAATCCTACCACCCCTTGCCGTGGCCGCCCCTGAGTGCAAGTTGTTGATGGTGTCCAACCCTGTCGACTCACTGACTTGGCTCGCGATTCGATTGACCGGGTTTCCGCCCACACGGGTCATGGGAACCGGAACCTTGGTTGATTCATTCCGGTTCCGTAATTTGTTATCCGAAGAGGTGCAAATCAATCCTTTCGATCTGCGGGCCTACATTCTCGGGGAGCATGGAGAAACCCAGTTCGCTGCGATGAGCATCGCGTTGACGGGCGGCGAAATCATCAGCAACAACAAAGAGCGCCAAGAGTTCGGTGAAAGAGCGAAGCACTTGGGCGTGGAGATCTTTAACGCCAAAGGAAACACCTGTTACGCAATCGCTCGGGCGGCAGCCTTGGTGGTGAACTCAATTATCCAAGATGATCACACCACCATCCCGCTGAGCGTCAAAATCGACGGCTTTCTCGGCATCGATGATGTCTGCCTCAGCCTGCCGTCGGTAATTGGAGCTAATGGCGTTCAGAGAATCCTCCACCCGCGGTTGAACGCTGACGAAGAGAAGGCGTTTCATCAATGTGCTGAAGTGGTTCGAAAAACCATCACCAACTTCCAATGCCAAGCGTAGGAGATCGGTGACATTACTCGGATCTGGCCGGTTTCACCACGTATAAAGTAGTATAAAGAATCAGAGCGTGAGATGAGAGTGAACAATTTTTTAAAGAATAGCACACTGACTCCTGTAATGGAATCCCCCTATGAGTGTGAAAAACCAATTTCGTCATACACAGACATCTCAGATATTTACCTCGGGAGTGATGATTCGACGACTTAGCATTTGTTTTCATCTCGGACTTTTCGCTGTTGCTGGAATTGCAAATGCGGACGGTGATACGTTGAAAGATACTTTTGATGGTGACTTTTATATCGGGGCGGCCCTGAGCAGTGATTTCGCATCCCATAACGGTGAGGCGCGCCGAGAATTGGTGGCGCGAGAATTCAACTCGGTGACCAGCGAAAACGCGCAAAAGTGGGCACCGATGAACCCAAAGCCGGGCGTCATGCGTCTCAAAGCCGGCGACGAGTTTGTGAAATTTGGCTCCAGAGCGAGAATGTATGTGGTTGGCCATGTTCTATTCTGGCACAACCAAACCCCCGACTGGGTGTTTGAGAACGAGAAAGGAAAGCCTCTCGATCGCGCGGCGCTGTTAGTAAGGATGGAAGAACGAGTCAAATTGGTCGCTGATCGCTACGGCAGAAATATCGATGCTTGGGACGTAGTGAATGAGGCATACCTTGGAAATGGCAAACCTCGAAATACCAAGTGGAGACAAATTGTCGGTGATGATTTCGTCGAGCAGGCCTTTCGCATCGCGCACAATGGGCTGCCGCTCAATGTGGACCTGATATACAACGATTACGGCATGACCCAGCCAGGGCGGCGGAAGGCGGTGGTGGACATGGTTCGGGATTTGAAAAGCAAGGGAGTTCGAATCGACGGCGTTGGCATGCAGGGCCATTGGACACTCGATAAACCGAGCATCGAAGAAATTGAAAAGAGCATCATAGCCTTCGCGAATGCGGGAGTCAAAATACACATCTCAGAGTTGGACATCGATGTCTTGCCGGACCGAAATATAGCCTTCGGAGCAAACATCAAAAAGACGCTCAAGAGCACACTCTCAAACGATCCCTACAAAGACGGCTTGCCTCCAGAAATGCAGCGCAAACTTGCCGATCGCTATGCCGAGATTTTTAGCCTGTTCCACAAACACCGGGACAAGGTGAAACGGGTCACATTCTGGGGTGAGACCGATGCGTATTCATGGCTCAACAACTGGCCCATCGATGGCCGAACCAACTATGGGCTTTTGTTTGATCGCAAATATGAGCGCAAGCTGGCCCATCGTGCGGTCATTGAGGTAAAAAAGAACAAGGAAGCATCCAACTCCGGTCGTTGATGAAACGATTGTAGCGGCACTCTGTGAGCGATAGCGCCGAGTCGGCGTAAAAAGAGGCAATATTGCATTCGCCGCATGTCTCGGTGTTTGACGGTTTGGGCGACTGGAAACTGACCACCCAGCTCAACCCCGAAGTCACCACCGTGGTGGATTACTCCGAAGGATTGAGCGGTGATGGGCTCCAATTCATACATTTGACTCGGTGGGCAGTCCGGAGAGTGCCGTATTTAGCCTGCCCGAGACACATGGGCCTCCCGCACGGACAGAGGGCTTTTTCACTCAGGACCGGGCAGTTCGCCTTCGATGAATTTGGCTGCCACCAACTGCTGCCGTAGGTCGTTCTTTCCTTGGCTTACATGGTCGACCCAGCGCACCACCCGGCGCACGGAGACTTGCGGATCCCAGCTGAAGTGGGGCATCGGTGGATCGCACCACTCGAATGTGGGATGATAATCGGCGCACACCAGCACGACTTGTCGCAGCGCCAGCCCCCGTTGCCGGGCCAGATAGCTTTTGACCCCGAAGCTGAGCATGGAATCTTGAATGATAATCGCCGTAGGCGGCGTGACCTGAAACAAGCCATCCAGACATCGGTTCAAACCGGCGGCGCTCTCCTCCCAATCGGGCAAATTGTATGCCCCCGCCGCCAGACCGCGAGCTTTAAGCTCATCGAAGAAGGCCTGTTCGAAGAGTCCGTGCTGCGGCTTACGCCGCTCCTCGCGCGCCAACATGACGATCCGGCGGTGCCCCCGATCCATCAGCCGCTGCAGTACATCCCGCAGAGCCGGCAGCTTGTCCGGACCGGTACTGGCTAGCGGCAGGCCCTGCGGCTGTCCGAAGAGGGCGAGCACCGGCATCCCCGCTCCGGCAAACCACTCCAGCACCGGCCTCGAACCTGCCAGCACAATCCACGCATTGGCGGGTTCGCCCCCCACCATGCGGGCCACGCGCCGCGGATCGTGGTGCAACTCCCGCATCGTCTTGGATGCAAAAACCAGCTCATGCCCCGCCGACTCGAGCTGCCGGCGCAACTCAAAGATGACTTGGTCGAACACGTCATCGCGCTCGTAAAGCAGTAGCCTCACCACCGTACCCGGGCACCCCCGCAGCTTGGCCGAATCGATCCGCCGTGGGCGACCCGTGCCCTGCGGGAGCAGCAAGCCCTCCGCGTCCAGTAGGGCCAGCGCCGCCTCGATCGTGCTCTTGCCGACCCCCAGCTCTTTCGCCAGCCGAGTGCCGCCCGGCAACTCTTGCGTCCACCGCCGCCGTTCGATTTCCCTGCGCAGATGATCCGCCACCTGAGCTGTCGCTGTGCGCACTTGAAATTCCGCCATACCACAAACCACCCCATTTCAGGGGTGCAAAGCAAGGTCGTTTTTACTTGAGGCAGTGGGGAAAAATACTCAATCATTGCCAAGCACATCGCAACCAACTCGAAATATTCAAAATATTATGTATCACAAATCACTCCTACTTACCTTTACCGCCGCCGGTGCCCTCCTGGCAGGTACCGCAAATGCAGCGACTATTTTCTAACGAATGACACAGACCCCAAGACCTTGGCTTCGAATGAAGGTGATGGCGCACCACTGAACGGAGCCTCAACGGGCACCGTTACCGACCTCACCTTGAGTGCTGACGATGGCGGCGGAACGATTGAATTGACCTCGGTTAATGTCAGCGGCGGCGGATCTCTGGACATGGACGGCAACTCCATGGGCCACGATAACGACAAGTGGGGTGCCAATCAGAATTGGACCTTCTCGTTTGATCAAACAATCAGCTTCGACGAGCTTACCTTCGCAGTGATAAATGAAGATATGATCCTTAAGTCCACCGGGTGGTTGGGAGATACCGATGCAACGGGTACGGGTTGGAGTTTTAATGGCATCACAGGCGAGTTTACGATTTTAGGCTCGAGCGGTTCTGGAACGCGTGACTTCACGAGCGCAGGGGTTTCCGACATCGCGGCTGGTACCGACATTGCTTTCGGCTTCTTCGCGTCCGCCGGCGGAGGTGAAGAATTGACCAGTTTCGGCATTACCGTGATCCCCGAGCCTTCCTCCATGCTGCTCAGCCTTGTTGGTGCTGGTCTTCTACTGCGCCGCAAACGGAGCTGATAAAATTCAACCAAGATTAGGCATTTACCAATCTACACCCACCCCGACCGGAAACGGTCGGGGTGTTTTGTGCATTCAAAAAGGGGTCATGTCATGCTGTTTGCAATTGGCATGTAGCTGTGAGCTTAGATGGTTCTGTCCATGCCACGTAGCTTACGGATCGAGAAGGAGAACGGAGTCTATCACATCACCAATCGTGGTACCTACTACCGCTAGGAATTGTTTGTGAATCAGGGGATGAGCATAACCCTGCAACCCTTTTTTCTTATTAGGAGCGTATTCTCCGGCTATGAGAAAAAACAAATCCCTAGAGCACCCACTGCAACATGTACACCCACTACCTCGTATAATAACTTTCACTATGAAACCTCTCCTTGCTCTGATCTTCGCAACGATCTCGATGCCGCTCATCGCCGCCGAGAAACCCAACTTCATCTTCATCCTCTCGGATGACATCGCCCAGGGTGACCTCGGCAGTTACGGTCAGAAGATCATCCAAACACCAAATCTCGACAGGCTTGCCGCAGAAGGGACGCGTTACATGCAAGCCTACTGCGGAACCACCGTCTGCGCACCCTGCCGCACCTCCTTCTTCACCGGCCTGCATTCTGGAAACTCACCCGTCCGCGGCAACTACGAGGTCTCTCCCGAAGGCCAATACCCACTTCCCGATGAAACCGTAACGATAGCCGAGGTTGCGAAAAACGCAGGCTACGCCACCTCTACCTTCGGCAAATGGGGCATGGGGAACTTTGAATCCACCGGCGCACCGGCGAAACAAGGGGTCGACCGCTTCTTCGGCTACAACTGCCAACGCCACGCGCATTCCTATTTCCCCACCTATCTCTTGTTCGGGTCAGGCTTTTCATTGCAACATTCTAGGATTTTCAGATCTCAGTGGCACGGATCACCGGCTTGTCTTTTCTGCTCGGCTGGCGGCGTTCGGCGAAGAGAGATTCCTTGGAGCGGGGGACATTCCTTCGTGGATTACGGCGACGAGATCACGGAACCGGGCGGCATACGGGATTTTAGGTTCCAGAAATAAACGAGGGTTCTTTCTTGGTGAATCGACTACTACTGGCGTGGTTTGAAAGGGTTAACCACTTCCACGCCACACGATTTAAAATCTTTGACGTTTCCCGTCGCGACCTTGAACTCATAAAGTGTTGCGGTTGCTGCGATCATTCCGTCTGCGATTGGGATGCGCCGTCCAATGGCTTCCTGTTTGGCTTGGATGTCGCCCCATCGGGTTGCGATTGCAGCGTCGTAGGCCAGCATTTTATCCTGAAAAATGTGGCATAGATCCTCGAACCATTTCTCGAACCGCTCTTTTCTTTTCCCCTTCGGGAGACGGACGATGCCGAACCGAATTTCTCCTATCGAGACTGCGGATACGAATAAATCAGATTCATGGTTCTCCAGCCAACTGACCACGTTTCTGTCAGGCTTGGCTCTCATCGGCTCCAAGAGCACGTTGGTGTCCACAAGAAAAGCCATGAGATCAGAATTCCAAAGGTTTCGGTAATTCGCGACTTCTCGGCGGGATCTCGATTTCTCCGGGGGCGTTGAGTAAATGCTTCACCAACCCCACATTTCCTCGTCTTTTCAACGGGCGTAGGACGATTCCTCCGGCTCCCTCCAGCGAAACCTCGAAATCATCCCCAGGGCGTAGATCAAGCTGATCTCGAATTCGTTTGGGAATCACGATCTGGCCTTTGGTTGCAAGTGAAGTTGTCATTGGTAGGAATATCCTACTTTTGGTTCAGGAGTCAAGCGCTCAATATCAGAAGTGTCGTGTCCCGTTATTTCAGGTTTTTCGATATCAGAGTTACGAATCGCGGGCTTGTCTTTTCTCGGAAGTATTAGGAGTATCATCTTAGCATCTCCGTCATTTATCCTATCGGAAACTGTCAGATCATTTACACCCCACTATTTCAACTCTGAGAGTAACAGTCTCAGTCAAATTTCCTTTTGAGCCCCGAACCCGCGCTGCGCAGTGATGTGGAACCATGAGTAACATTCAAGTTAGTCGGGAGGAAAAAGGAAATCAACAGGAGGTAACGGAGATAACCCTTAAATCCGCAGTTGAAACGAAGATTCTCACCGCAGAGGCGCAGAGGTCGCAAAGGAACGCTGAGAAGAGTTTATGTTTCGGGACATTGCAGGGGATTTTTCACGGTGATTCCATTTCACCCATTGGGTGAACCAAGCAGTTCCCTATGTTCCCCAAATTTCATATCTTCCCACAAGCATGGCTTTGCTGGCTGGGAAGGTTCGCTATCGCTCACTCTGCTTTGCGTTCCTTTGCGACCTCTGCGCCTCTGCGGTGAAAAATTGATACCTAACTGCGGATTCTAGGATAACTGAAAATCAGGGAGTTCAATGAATACAGGTCGCGTATCCCAAATCACCTGCGGGGTGAGGATCACAACTCCCGTAACTCATTCATCCTCTGTTCCCTTCTGTTCCCTTCTGTTCAAATCATCTTCCTTTTTAGCCCCGAACCCGCGCTGCGTGGAGGTGTGGAACCATGAGTAACATTCAAGTTAGTCGGGAGGGTAAACGGCGACGTCAAGGGGTAATGCAGGGAAAGCTTCGGTTCACTCGACGACTCGCAGGAATTCGGGGAGTGTGCCGGGGACGCCGGCGAGGCGGGGGTTGGCCTCCCATGATTCGGTTTTTCCAAGGGTCCGGAGGCCGATGCGCTTGAGGGAGTCTTTTGGGTTGTCGACGCGGCGTGGAGCGGTTCGGAGTCGATCTCTTTCGGCTTCGGGCAGAAAAGACCATGCGAACATGAAGCGAGAATCGACCATGCCGGGTTTGGCTTCATAAATCCGTGTTTCGCCGAAGCGCATGTCAGCGAGCCATACGCCTTCGACGTGAGGCCGGGCGATCCAGTATCCGTTCGAGAACCATTTCAAGGTCTCGACTTCGCGTTCTCCGTTGTAGGGCGCGAGGGCTTTGGTTTCCCTGGGATAGACCGTCCAGCGTATGGGTGCGGAGGGGTTTTCGAGGAGTGATCTGTAGCCGACCCAAAGCTCGTCATCGATTTCCGCGACGGAGCGCCAGAGGAGGGTGTTGAATGGGGTGGGGGATTCGAACCGCCGTTCATAGGTGACACCCCGGCGGGCGAGATCCGCATCGAAAGCGGACGAGGCGAAGAACTTCATGGCTATGCTGAAAGCGACGTATGCCGTGCTGAGTCCGAGGCCCCATGTGAGAATGCGGGAGCGTTTCTTCTGCTGTTTTTTTGTCCGGTAGAATGCGAGCCAGATGAGCGAGACGACCAAGGGCAGGGTGTAGAGCGGGTCGATGATGAAAAGGTGGTTGAAAGCGACGCGATGCTCGAAGAACGGCCAGAAGACCGAGGTTCCGTATACGGTGAAGCAATCGATGAGGACATGAGTCGACCAGACGAGGAATACAAAAGTTCCGGCGCGTGCGGGAGTGACTTTGTCCCGTTTCCAAAGTCTGGCCAGGGGCTTCGCAAGAAGTAAACTCACGACCACCATAACAAGAAGGGAATGGCTTCCGCCGCGGTGGAACTCAAGTTCGCGTGCGGTATCGAGAAACGGCGAGAAGATGATGTCGAGATCTGGCAGTGTGCCGAATAGAAGGCCCCAGAGTATCGCGCGGTTGCCCAGTTTTTTCCCCAGAACCGCTTCGCCTACCGCTCCACCAAGGGCTGCTTGTGTGATCGAATCCACGTTAAAGAAGGTCCGTTACTGCTCGGCAGGCTTGGGGTTCAGAGAGGTGCCGAACTCGTTCCAGAGAAGTCGGGTGATATTCGATTGGAGGGCTGGCATCGGTTCATCGCCGGCTTCCGGGGCCGGATTGTAGGAACTTGTTTTCGAAATATGGGTGCGGATGAGATTGAAAATGGTTTTGAGGAGGTCGTTTCGGAGAGTATCCGGATCGTTGCTTGTGAAAGAAAGCACATCGGTGGATGGGCTGTCCTGGCCTGCACCGGTGATCCAGAGTGCGACGGGTGTTGGCGCATCGGTGGATTGGATGGAGCGACCGATATTGAGTTTGGAGGAAAACTTGATCAGTCCGGATGAGGCGAGGCGGAGGTCTTGGGTGATGCTATCTAACACATCCGGAAGAACCTCTGCGAACTTTTCTCCTGTTCCGATGTGGATGATCGCATTTTGAGCCAATTCCGGTTCGTTGTTCCAGAGAGTCAATGTTGGGCGGAGCCTGCGGATCGCAAGCAGGGCTTTTTGGATTTGTTCCGGATTTCCCTGAGCGAGATCGATAACGCGCTCGTAAGATAGCAGTGCGCGCTGGAAGGCTCCCTGATTCTCCAATGCGGCGGCGAGGCGGAGCAGTTTGTCCGCTCCTTCGGGTGCGCGGTCCGAGTAGGTATAAAGTGTTGGCGAAGAGTTCAGATCTCCGATTTCCACGGGTTCGATCAATTCCGTGGGTTCGACTGTGAGAACTTCGGTGTCCAATGTCGGGACAACGATGGAGATGGCGTCCCGTTTGGCTTGCGAAACCGGAAGCGAGGCCATTGCCTGCTTTCGGATTTCAGTCAGGCGTGCCTCGGAGGGCGGGCGGAGGAAGTCGATATTCCGCGTGCCTACCCACCAAACGACGAAGATCGCAAGGAGGCTGACGGGTATCGCAATGTAGAACGGAATTCGCATCGGGTCTCGGGCGGCAATGTAGCGGTGAAGATGCGGAAATAGAAAACAAAAAACCCCACCGGCGGGTTGCAGGTGGGGTCTTTGGGAAAATGACTTCCGCCAGGATCAGTCGGCGCTTTTTACGAGGAGAGCGCGTTTGCCGACACGGTCGCGGAGGTAGTGAAGTTTGGCGCGGCGGACTTTGCCGCGGTTGCTGATTTCGATTTGGGCGATGCGGGGGGTGTGAAGAGGGAATACGCGCTCGACACCTTCGCCGTAGGAGATTTTGCGGACGGTGAAAGCTTCGTTGATGCCGCTGCCACCTTTGGCGATGACGAGGCCGGCGAAGATCTGGATACGCTCTTTGCCTCCCTCAACCACGCGGCAATGGACTTTGACCGTATCGCCCACGTTCGGGTTGACGATGTCTGCTTTGAGTTGCTCCTGCTCGATTTTCTTAATGATGTCCATGGTGGTGGTTGCGGAAAAGTGTTTGATCTGTGCGGTTGGTTGCGGTTTGCCCAACGCGCGGGGCGAGATGGCTAGTTGATGGATGCGGGTTTTGCAAGAGTGAAATTAGGAAATAAACACTGAAAAGCGGAAATACCGAAAAGCTGAAATGTGATTTTACTTTTTATAGACGGAATCCGGGTCGAAGGAGAGGTCGGTCTGTGTGAATTTCAAGGCGGCGGGTGTGCCGGGAACGATTTTCCGGTAGAAACAGGAATCCCGGCCGGTGTGGCAGGCCCCGGCGCCGATCTGTTCGACAATCAGAATGAGCGCGTCCTGATCACAGTCGGTGCGGATTTCGACGATTTTCTGGGTGTGGCCGGAGGTTTTGCCCTTGTGCCAGATTTCCGAGCGGGAGCGTGACCAATAGACCGCTTCGCCGAGTTCGATGGTCATTTTGAGGGATTCCGCGTTCATGTAGGCGAGCATCAGCGGTTCTTTGGATTGCGCGTCGAAGGCCATCGCGGGAATCAGACCGTCACCGTCGAATTTCGGAGCGAAGTCGGTGGATTCTTCGATCTGGGTCTTGTCTTTGCGTTCGGAAAAGATGTTGGAAGGAGGCATTGGGGTGGGGAAGGTAGGATTCGGAGCGGAAACTTCAAGAATTACCAACTGATTGGAGGATTGAACGCCCGGGAGTTCTTCCATTCTTGCGGATGTCGGTTGGCTGGCTAGAGTTTTTGCAATGAGCCGACGTGCGAGAAGGAAAAAGGGAGCTGGGAAGAATCCGTGGTTCGGGAAACTTGTGGTTGTTTTCGGTGTCTTGCTGATTATCGGGTCTGGAGTCGGCTATCTTGGACTTAAAGCCTATCTTCACAGCGATGGCTTCAGGAAGTTCCTTTCGGCGAAGGTCAGTAGCGGAGCCAAGGTGAATGGTGAGTTCGCTCCCTTTTACTGGGACGGTCTTGCTGTCGAGACCGCGAGTTTCAAAGCAACGGGCGAGGGCCTCGTCAGGAGTCTCAGGGCGGATCTGATCGATACGGAGATCGGTTTCGGCGGGCTCAGCCGGGGAGTCTGGCAGGTGAAGTCCACACGCATCAACCGCATCGATATTTCCCTCGATGCTACCGAAGCCGACGAGCCAGCACCTGTCGAACCAGAGATTCGTGAGAAGAAGGTCGAGAAGGAACAACCGGGGTGGGTTCCTACGGAGGTTGAACTGGAAGCGTTGGAGATAGGCGAGGTGAGTTTGAATGTCCAGACGGAGAAAGGACCGGCCTCGGCAACCGGAATGGGTGTGCGTGTGGTTCCCGTCAATGGGAAGAACGCTTACGAAGCGGAGATTGTTGGTGGAAGGATTCTCCTTCCGGAGAAATGGCTTCCGCCTTTCAAGGTCGAGCGGATCAGAGGCACTTACAGGGATGGTAGTGCATTTATCACCAAGGCCAATGTATCCGCATGGGAAAATGGGAGGATCAGTGCTTTCGGTGAATGGAATTTTACACAGGATCGGTTTTCATTCGAAGGGGATATCGAAGGTTTGCGGTGCGAGGAGGTTCTGAACGAAGATTGGTCCCAGCGCCTCACTGGCGATATTTCGTCGAGTTACGGGATAAGCAACCGCAGTGGCGCGTTGGTGATGTCCGGGGAAATGGAGATTCGCAACGGAGTGATGACCGCTCTGCCGATGCTGGATGCTCTTGCCGCGTATGCTGACACACGCCGCTTCCGCGTTCTCCAACTCAACGAGGCGCGGACGAAATGGCGATATTCAAATGGTGAGCTTCTACTCACCGATTTCGTATTCGGGAGCGAAGGATTGGTCCGGATCGAAGGGAGTATTTTGATTCGCGGCCGCGAAATCGAAGGTAATTTCCAACTCGGTCTTGTTCCCGGGACTCTTGCGAATATTCCGGGGGCTGAAACTGATGTTTTCAAATCTGGCAAACTGGGCTTGCTCTGGGCGCCACTCCACCTTTCCGGGACGCTTGATAATCCCAAGGAAGACCTTACCAATCGTCTGATCGATGCGGCCGGGGGGCGGATGTTCGAGTTACTGCCCGGGACCGGCGAGCAGGTCTTCAAGTTTACCCGGAACGCTCTCGGCGAAGCCCCAGATCAGTTTATTGAGAAAGGCCGAAAAATCATCGGCGAAAGCGGCAAGGTCATCGAAGGAGGCGAGAAAGTCATCAAGGAGGCCGAAGGGATATTCCGTGGTATTTTCGGCAATTGATTTCGAAAACGGGAGGCGGTGTTGTTTTGGGATCTTGGTTGTGCGGTCCCCAATGCTCCGGCCAAGTTTCCGGCGGGGGCGCCGAAAACAGCACGCGACGGCGCGTGCGGTCCCCTCGGATTTTGGCCACAACTTTTTGTTACATTCATTTCTGCGTCGACGCTGGCGAATGGGAATGTCCAGAATACCCCCATGGCAGCAAAACCATTTTCAAAGCTCAAGATTGTCGTTATTTACCTGGCCACCCTGGCTTTGGTTTTCTCCGGTAATATGAAGGGAGGTGAATCGCCGCCCAACATCGTACTGATACTCAGTGACGATCAGGCATGGGCGGACTACGGGTTCATGGGTCATCCGGTAATCAAGACTCCTCACCTCGACAAGTTGGCGGCAAACAGCCAGGTGTTCGAGCGGGGATATGTCGCGTCGCCATTGTGCCGACCTTCGTTGGCTTCGCTGATTACCGGAAAGTTTCCATTTGAGCACGGGATACCGGGCAACGATGTTGACGGATCGAACAAGCGTGCGGAGCTCGATGTTCCGGTTCGGGAGCAGTTTCACAAGCTTCCGAGTTTTGTAAAACTACTGACGTCCAACGGTTACCTTGCGCACCAGTCGGGCAAGTGGTGGGAGGGTTCCTTCACGGATGGCGGATTCACGCACGGGATGACTCACGGGGATCCGGAGCGTGGTGGTCGCCACGGCGATGCGGGACTCAAAATAGGGCGCGAGGGAATGGAGCCGGTGACGGATTTCATCGATCTCGCCGTCGCGGAGAAAAAGCCGTTTTTCATATGGTATGCGCCATTCCTGCCACACACACCGCACAACCCGCCGGAGCGTTTGTTAAAAAAATACAGCGAGCCAGGCAGGGCGGCGGATGTCGCGAAGTATTACGCGATGTGCGATTGGTTTGATGAGACCTGCGGGGAGTTGCTCGAGTATCTGGATGAGAAGGGGCTCACTGAAAATACCTTGGTGCTGTATATCTGCGATAACGGTTGGGCGGCGGCCAGCACCAACAAGGATGATCCGGATCAGAAGCTTTGGGGAGGTTTCGCCCTGCGCTCCAAGGGCTCGCCTTATGAAAATGGAATCCGGACTCCGATTCTCGTTTCGTGGCCGGGGAAGGTCGAACCGGCGCGGTCTCCTGAGCTCGCCCATGCGATCGACTTCTTCCCTACGATCGCCGCAGCAGCCGGTTTGAAAACCCCGGAGGAACTCCCAGGTATTGATCTGCTCGACCAGCAGGCGAGGAAAAGTCGCGATACGGTTTTCGGCGTTTGTAACTCAATCCACAACATGACACCCGGCGATCCGGATGACACTCTCAAATATCTTTGGTGCATTGAAAAAAAATGGAAGTTGCTGGTCCGCTTTGACGGCACGGACACGACCCAATACCGAAACCTGCATATTTGGGACAAGGCTCCGGTCAGGCTTTTCAATATCGAAGACGACCCCGGGGAGCGGAACGACGTTGCATCGGAACATCCCGAAGTCGTCGAAAGGATGAGGAAGAAGATCGCCGGGTGGCACGCGGTCGCCGCAGAATAGGCTGTCGCAGAATAGGCTGGAAACTTTGAAAGTTCCTGATTTTATGAGTCGTTGAAATTAGTATCGCGGACATTCAGGTGGAAAGATCTGATTGTGCCCGGCATGCGCACGTGTGAAGATTATTTTATGAAGAGCTATAGTATTGGAAAAGAAGCGGCGCTTTGCGCGGGGATGGTTCTTCTTGGCGGTGGAGCAGTAAACGCGTTGCCAGAGGGATGGAAAATCACAGAATTTGCGTCTCCGCCCGAGGGCGAATACCCGGCCGCGATCTCGGCTGCAGCGAACGGCGATGTTTACATTTCATCTGATAGGAACGGCTCGCTTGGGCACAAGCCGGAGTTCGGTAAGATCGTCCGGGCCACGGATACCGACGGTGATGGTAAGGCGGATGAATTTCAGGACTTCGTGCCGCATGTGACCAGTCCCCGTGGCGGGCATTATGTCGGTGATACTTTCTATTTGATCCATCCACCTTATCTCAGCACCTTTCGGGATACGACGGGTGACGGGGTGGGCAATGAGAACAAGGTGCTGGTGAAAGGCTTCGGCTGGGGAATCGAGCATCCGCGCGGTGCGGATCATACGACCAACGGGGTGCGCATGGGGATAGACGGCTGGCTGTATGTGGCTGTCGGGGATTTCGGAATGCCGGATGCGGTTGGAGCTGATGGCACGCACTACACGCTGCGGGGCGGGGGAGTTGTCAGGGTCAGGCCGGATGGGTCCGAGATGGAGCCTTATTCGCTCAATGTGCGGAATATTTGTGACATCGCGATCACTCCGACGATGGACATGTTTTCCCGCGACAATACGAACGATGGGAAGGGGTGGAATACTCGTTTTCACCATTACGTGCCGATGGGCGATCACGGTTATCCGAGGCTTTACCAGAACTTCGCAGATGAAACTGTGATGGCGTTGAAGGATTACGGCGGCGGCTCGGGAACCGGCGCGCTGGCACTCAACGAGCCGGGTTTCCCCGAGGAGTATGACAATGCGATTTTCACCTGCGACTGGACGACGGGAAATATCTACCGCCATCCGATGAAGCCCATGGAGGCGACCTTCGAAGTGGATCAGGAGGTTTTCCATCCGCTCACCCGTGCCACTGATATCGATGTGGACGGATCATCGCGGCTCTACCTGGCTGATTGGCGCAACGGCCGCTTCAAGTATGACCCCAAGCAGCAGGTGGGCATGGTCCATCAGGTTCTGCCCCCGAACTGGGAGGAGAGAGAGTTTCCCGATCTGAAGAAAATGGACGACGCAGCGCTTGCGGACGAGATCGGCTCTGACAGTGCGGTGATGCGCCTGGAAGCGCAGCGCGAAATTCTTTCGCGTGGGCAGAAAAAACTCTTCGCGGACAAGCTCTTCGCTCTGGCGAAGGACGGTTCAGCGGATCTTTTCAAAAGGGTCGCTGCGATCTTCACCTTCAAGCAACTTTACGGTGAATCCGCTAACAAGCCGCTCGCGGAATTGGCTGGCGATGAGGCGATCCGCGAATATGTGCTGCGAGCGCTGGCGGATCGCAAGACCCAGCTCAAAGGAATTGATCCGGCACTTTTCGTAAAATACATCGGCGACAGTAATCCGCGCGTCCGCGTGCAGGCGCTCAACGGCCTTGCGCGTCTTGAAGCGAAAGACACTGCCCCGGAAATTCTGAAATCGGTCGCGGGGATGGATCCCACCGGCGGTGAAATCAACAAGATCGAGCGGCGCGTGGTGCCTCACGTGGCGATCAAGGCTCTTGTATCCCTCGGGGCTGTCGAGGCGTGCCTCACGGCGTTGGAAGTTCCGTCGATGCGCGCGTTCGCCCTGCGTGCGCTGCAGGAGATGCACACGGCAGCGGCCGTTGACGGCCTGATTTCAATCGTGGAGAAGAGTGAGGATCCGGAACTCACCCTCGGTGCTCTCGGTGCGCTTGCCCGTCTGTATTACAAGGAAGAGGAATGGGATCTCAATGATTGGTGGAATACCCGACCCGACGACCGTGGCCCGTACTACCGTCCGGTGGAATGGGATGCCAGTGAGAGGATCAGCAAGGTAATCGAGGAGAATTTTGAAAAGGTGCCTGATGAGCAGCAGGCGGCGTTCATTTCGCTGCTTGCGAAAAACCGAATTCCTGTGAGTGAGTTGAAGATCGAGGGGATGGATCCCGTGATGCTCGCCCTTTCCGATCAACATCCGGATGATTCGATTCTGGCATTGCTCGCCGATGCGGCAAAGGATGCGAAGAGGGGCTGGGATCAGAGATTGCTCGCCTATGAGGCGATCAAGCGCGCGGAGCCGAAGAAGGCCGTACCGGCGCAGATCGAGGTGCTGGCCGCGTGGGTGAACGAGAACGCACCGCAAGCGGAAACCATGGTCACGGATTTCGTCAACGAGACGAGCCGGAGCATAGAGATCGGAATCCTCAATAACGTCGCGAAAAAGGGTGAAGACACGGAGAGCATGATTGCGTGGAAAGCCTTGCTTACGGTTTCCAAGAGTCCGCTCTCCAAGGATCGGAATAAGGAGGATGTTCACAAGATTCTCGACAAGAACCCGATGGAGGTGGGGCTTTTCCTCGCCATAGCGGACATGAAACTCTCCGGATACGACAAGCAGATCGCGGCGGGTATGGTCAGCGACAACGAGAAGACGATACGTGTGGCGAAGCTTGCCAAGGAGGCAGGTGCGGCTGCTACATCGCAGGGGAGTAAAGTCAGCGAGTTGAAGCCCGAGGAGGTCACGAAAATTGCGATGGAAACCAAGGGGGATGCGAAAAAAGGAGAGCGACTGTTTGTTTCCCAAGGATGCATGGCCTGTCATGCGATTGATCCGAAGTCCGCGCAAAAAGGGCCATATCTTGGCTCCTCAGGGGCGAAATTCGAACGAGAATATCTGGTGGAATCCATCATCGATCCAAGCGCGGTGGTCGCCCAAGGATTTCAGACCGCCATTTTCACTATGAAAGACGGCAAGACAGCCATGGGCTTTGTTACGAACGAGGAGGACGGGATCATCGATCTGCGCGATATCGCTGGCCAGGTTTCCCAGATCAAGCGCTCGGAAGTTAAGGAGGAAAAGATCCTCCCGCAATCGATGATGCCGCCCGGCCTGGCCAACCCACTCTCAACCGTCGAGTTCACCGACCTCATCGAATATCTAGTCTCTCTGAAAAAAGTCGGTGGCTGAGCCGAAAATGAGGAAAGCCGCCCGGAAGGACGGCGCTCCGCAAAAAACCATTCAACAAATAAAAAATAATTATGAAATCAAACATCCATATCATGGCGCTTGCGTTCGCAGGCTTCGCAATCATCAGCCCGGCGCACGCCGAAGAAACAAAACCCCTGAAAGCGTTGCTAATAACCGGCGGTTGCTGTCACGACTATGCGGCGCAGAAGGATATCTTGAAAAAGGGAATAGAGGCGCGGGGTAACATCATCGTGGACCAGATGCACACTGACAACACCACGGTCAAGCCCGACCTCCCGATCTACGGGGTGCCGGAATACGCCAATGGTTACGATGTGGTGATTCACGACGAATGCGCTGCAGGTATCAACGAAGACGCGGTGGTGAAGGGTGTGCTTGCCCCTCACAAAGCCGGTACACCCGGCGTGAACCTTCATTGTGCGATGCATTCCTACCGCATCGGCAAACCCAGCGAAAAGGTCGTGGAGTTTGGAACGCCGCATTCGCAGTGGTTCGAGTATCTCGGTTTACAATCGAGCGGCCACGGGCCGAAAAAGCCGATTGAAGTTGTCTACACTGACAAAGAACATCCCATCACTCAGGGTCTCGAAGATTGGAAGACAGGGAACGAGGAACTCTATAACAATATCACGATTTTTGACACTGCCCATACACTCTCGAAAGGTACGCAGGATGGAAACGAAGCTGTCGTCACCTGGACGAACGACTACCGAGGCACCAAGGTGTTCAACACGACCCTCGGGCATTTCAATGAGACCGTCGCCGACGCCCGCTATCTCGATCTAGTCACACGCGGCCTGCTCTGGGCTTGTGGTAAGATGGACGAGAAAGGCGTGATAGCTGAAGGTTACGGCCCTCCGGAGAAGTAACCTCCTCCGGTTTTTTACGAAGGCGCGGTCGCGATGAGCGGTCGCGCTTTTTTCGTTCTGGTTCCAGTGCCGACTGCTACCAAATACCAAGACGGCCTATTTTTCCTTACCCTTCTTCTTTTTACTGTTTTGCGATTTTACTGAGTAAAGGATAGAAGGGTTGTTCACTTTGCCAGCGGGACGTCGAACTGCGGGCGTTTTGCCACCGATCTCGGCGTTCATTTTTTCAGCGAGTGCGGTGAGCTTGGCAACGATCTCCGGATGCTGTTTGGCGACGTTGGTTTTTTCTCCGATTTCCTCGTCGAGGTTGTAGAGGCGTGGTTCTTTGGTCTGTGCATCGGGCTTGATTCCACGACCCATGGTTTCTTTCTGGGGTGATAGTGCGAGCTTCCATGGACCCTGGCGCACTGCCTTGAGCTCGAAACGTAAAAAGTAATACTGGGCTTCACGAGGAGCTTCGGTTGTTTCGCCCAGGAGTATTGGCGAAATATCACGTCCATCGATGATCGGCTGCTCGGGAATGCTGCCACCTGCAAGCGCAACTGCGGTAGGGAGCAGGTCGATGGTTGCTGTGACTGTATCGACGGTGGTATCCGGTTCGATTTTTCCGGGCCAGCGGGCGATGGTCGGAACACGTACGCCGCCTTCCCAAGTGCTGCCTTTACCTCCCCGTAGAGGCAGAGCGCTGCCGCTGTCCTCTTCTTTAATCAACCATGGACCGTTGTCGCTGGTGAAAATAACCAGGGTGTTCGAATCGAGATTCAACTCTTTCAAAGTGTCGAGTATTCGCCCGGTGGACCAGTCGAGTTCCTCGATCCAATCGCCGACCTGCCCGTTGTCTGACTTTCCTCGGAAAGCCTCTCCGGGAACGATCGGGGTGTGGATAGCAGTGTGGGGCAAGTAAAGGAAGAAGGGCTTATCTTTGTTTTCAGTAATGAAGCGGACGGCCTCATCGGTGTATTGTTCCACGATACGGGACTGCTGCTCGTCGGTGAGCAATTCCGCCACCTTGTCATCGCGGAGCAGGGGGGTGACACGCTTACCAGTTTCAGCAGAGACCTTCTGCATATCATTCGAATAGGGAATGCCGAAGTAATGATCGAAGCCTTGGTTGGTGGGCAGGAATTCCGGTTGATCACCGACGTGCCACTTGCCGATGCAGGCAGTTGCATAGCCGAGGTCTTTCAACCGTTCGGCAATGGTGATCTCGTTAGGATTCAATCCATCGGGGGAACCCGGAAAATAAACGCTAGGAACGTCGATTCGTGGACCGTAGCAGCCGGTGAGCAACTGAGCCCGGGAAACCGAGCAGACTGGAGCGGCATAGAACGAGGTGAGTTTCATCCCCTCCTTCGCCATTTTGTCGAGGTTGGGGGTCTTTTGTTTTGTGGCCCCGAATGCGCCGATATCAGCATAGCCCATGTCATCAATGAAGATGATCACGATGTTGGGCTTGGGATCGGCTGCAGCGGATATGGCCGGGCATGCGGCGATGAGTAAAGAGAGAAGAGTGAGAATGGTTTTCATAGGAACTGATTCATACCTAAGGAAAGGCGCTGGTCTGTCAAGTTGCCAGATATATAGCGCGCATTTTTATATTTACTTATTTGTTAATTTGGTTTATAGCCGCTTATATCGCCTTGGTTGCGACGCCCCCAATAACCCCCACCCCCAAAAAAATGGGTTCCGATATACGGCTATCTGTGGCTTTTTCTTCTCCCTCTTCTTGACGACTGCCGTAAAGGCACAAACCCTCGTCTACTCTGACGACTTCAGCACTTCTTCGATCTCTACGCAGGGAAACCCCTATCTAGGCGGTTCGTATACTCCACAGCTCGCGTTCCAGCAATGGACGGGAAGTGGATTAGATACTAACATTTCGGTTCTTCGGGAATTTTAGTGCGTCAGATTCGGCGTTAGATCGAGCTTCCCGCAGGTGAAGAGGATTCGGATGCGGTAGTTGGCGAAGTTTCTGAATCCTCTGGCGGATGCCT
>Ga0222650_1000485_pt1 | contig 30508 bp, 61 predicted proteins | sample AntAcemetagen367_FD_179820 | JGI IMG/M metagenome (GOLD analysis project Ga0222650, IMG submission 179820) | Saline water microbial communities from Ace Lake, Antarctica - #367 | ecosystem: Environmental > Aquatic > Non-marine Saline and Alkaline > Saline | place: Antarctica: Ace Lake... | reverse complement strand
TGCTCTTTTTTCTGCCATTTCAGCCACATACCAACTGTTTGTGTTTCCATCTTTAAATGTATCTCCTTTTAATGCGCTTCCAAAAGTCTGTATCATTTTACCTTCCTTTTGTGCCTTTGCTTTAAATACTGCAAAGTTAGGTTCACATTTGATAACTTCATAATCTACATAAATTTGTTCTTTAGCTTGTATCTTATCAATACCTTGTCTAGTTAAAATTGTGTAGTGCTGATGCTTGTAAACATCATCTGGAGTTAATTCATACTTTAAATAGAGTTCTTTTAATTTGTCTGTTTTCATTATCTTAATTTTAATACTGTTACTTGTCCTTCTAAAAATTCAACTCTGTTTTCTAATGCCATAATTCTTGCATTTAAATAATCTACTAAATCATCTTGCGAGGATTGTCTTAATCTCATAATGTCTTCTGTGTGTGTCATTCGTCTATTTTTATTGCTAGTTTTAAATAATTTCTTGTTCCTATTTCTGGCACTCTTAACTGGTAATTAATATTGATATCAGTTAAGTTGTGATCTTGTTCTGTGTGGTACTCAATTTGAAGTCTTAATTTTTCCCACGCTTCTTTACTTAATCTCATCAAATAAATCATAAGGAGATTGTACACCTGTAAAGAAATATAAATCTTTCCAAATTCCGTATCTCATACTAGATACTAATGTAATTTCTTCTAACTCTAAGCATATAAGACCAATTAAAATTGGATAACTTGCATTATGCAATTCTAGTTTGTCTTTATACTCTTTTTTCAATCTGTCAATTAATTTCATTTTGTCTTGTTTTTAATTATTTATCAAAAATAATAAATAAAATGTTAATAAAAAAATATATTTTAATTTATTTTTTAGAATAGCTTTTTTTAATTGGTTAGAAAAATTATCTTCTACTTCTTTAGGTTTATAACCTTTATCTAACTTATCGTTAATAGCGTTTCTTATAAATTTACCTACGTCTACGTTTAATAATTTCATATTTTTAAACGTCTGGAGCATTTCTTCGTCTATTCTTATTACCTTAGTGTATTTAAGTGTTTTCATAGAATTGTAATACGTTTACTTGTTATAATGGTAGTTGTATAAAATAAAATTAAATAGCTTTTAGCATATTTATAAACTCTTTAAAAAGAACTCTATATTTTTTTTTATGCTTTGGTTGCCAACCTACTTTATGTAGTCTGTCTCTATTGTATATATACCTTCCTTTCTGCTTTCTAGGTTCTGCATACTTATAAACTGCACCCATAATTTTACTTTAAACAACTACGTATAATAAAAATTACTATTAATTCCTTACCGCAGTCTATTATTTACTTGTTAAATATACTACTAATCATTTGTTTACGAAAATTTACACGTAAAATTTATTATACAGTACGTTATAGCCAATACTACTTTTGTTCCTCGTATCAGCATTTGTGAGAAAATAATTTAAAAAATTCCTCCCCACTGTTCCGCAAAAGCCTGTGCCATCCCTTCAAATGTTTTGCTTCTTAATGTTTGTCTTTCTTCTTTGGTTTTTGCGTTTTTCAAAGCATCCGCATACCATTTTGGGTGTGATTTACCCGAAGCAAAAATAGTCCTCTCGCCTTTTCCAACAATATTCGTAGGCAACAACAAAGGTAAATCTTTGAGCCACAAGCAAGTCGTTTTTGTTGCTTCATCTCCAAACATATAAGGTTGCACAATTTGGTCTGGTTTTCTCCACCTACTACTCAATAATCCTACTGGGTTTTCAATGGCTATGTGTTTTATATCTGCTTCATATAAGGCTTTTACGAACTCAACACTATCCAACATATCATTTCTCCTATTAGGGTACTTTGGATGCGGTCTACGCTCTTCAAATGGTAAAGCCTTATCTTCGGGGTTTGATAGCCATTGAACCCCACTACCTGTCAAAAATGTGCAAGGTGGATGTGCAACCATTAAATCCCATCCTTTATTTATTACCTCAAAAATATCACATTGGTAGTGCCATTCAGGATGTCCACCGCTACAAGGTAATAAATCACACGAAAACGCTTCGTGTCCTAACTTTCTAAATGCTTTTGTTGTTGCCTGACTTTCTTCACAGGCTATTAAAATTCTTGCCATCGCTATTTTTTAAATTATTTTTTAGTTTTTCGTATTAAAATTTGTGCTAATTAAACCGTACTGGCTATAACAGCGTGTATAATAAATTGGCGGTTCAGTGGTTAAATGAACCTTAGTATTTCTAATCAAGTTCTGTGGTAGTAGGAAGTTTTTGTTTTTAAAATCGCCAACTTCTCATACACGCAAAACATTATGCCACAATTATAGGCTATTGTTTTGTGTTAAAAAATATTCAACGTCTTCCTCGTAGGTTTCGTGTTTTATATCAAAACTTATTGTATTTATAAACGCCCATAACAGTTCCCTTTGGTGGCTAACATCTTTTAAAATTAATTGCTCGTTATGGTATTCTTTAGCAAATGCTTTAATATTTGATTTATGTCTTCTTAAGAAATGTAAATCTGCATCTACATCTTTCATTAAATCATCTAAAATCTTATTACTTCTCATTCTATATTTATTTAATTTATTTTTAATCTATCCGCAACTAATCTTAAAAGGGTACGTTGTAGGTAATACTACTTGAAGTAGTAAAATCCGCTTTCTTTCTCATCTTCTAAAGTTCCTTTCTCTTTGTAGTAATCCAAAGATTGATTCTCCCATAATTGCCATTCTATTATTTTATCTACCAATTCATTCATAGTTTTTGCGCTTAAATAAAGCTCTTGGTCAGTACCTCTAGTTATTTTTAATTTAATATCCATATTTATTAATTTAGTTATTATTATCCGTACTACCTACAACAATGTATATAAAAAAGGTGGCAGGACTCGAACCTATGCTAAACGATTTAACCCGTTCTTGGAAACCAAATCCTCGTTTGTTTATTTGTTAGCAATACCACCCATTTCATATACTTAACGTTCTATAAAATTAAAGGCTTTTTGTCTTTAATCTTAAACGCATTTTCCCTATCAATATCCAACCGCTTTCTTTTTGCCAACTTTTACAAAACCATTATCATATTGCTTAATTACCACATATTCTTCTGCTTCATCTAAAATTACAACATCGCCTTTTTTGAAAGAAGCCTTTAACTTTAAAGAACACTGTTTATGGTTAATTTTTTCCATTAGCCATTCTACAAAGTAATCGCTATATATTTTAGGTGCTAAATTATTATCTGTATAAGCCTTTGCACCTGTTTCTTTTTCAAACTCTTGTTCTAAATTCATTTTTTTATTTTTTAATTAATTGTTTTAACCTATCCAAAACTAACAATAAACTATTACGTTAGGTAAAAGTTTATAATAATAAAAAATTACCTCTTAGTTCACCAACGCTACCATCAGGGTAAACTATCGCATCAATACTTTTTAAATCTTTCAGCCATTGTATTTCCTCTTTTGTAAGTTTATCAATCTTTTTTACTTCTTCTTTATTTTTCATAATTACTTATTTTATTATTAAAAACCTTTACCTAACAGCGTTTATAATTTATTAACAAATCTACTAAATTAATATAAATCTACCAAATCTATTTTTATCGTGTACTTTTATCAATTACATAGTTAACAAACTATACACGCATACGTTGCAAAAAAGTTTTAAAAAAGGGCGAGCATATTATGTTGGAATTGTCTCACGCTCGTTCTATATTAACCTTTACAATTCTGTATTTATCATTCTCAAACTCATTTAAACCCTTTCTTCCAAAGTTAGTATAAAGATTATCAGGTTTAATATTAACAGTTTTAGAAATAGCCGAAATACTACCAAAGCACCGTAAAATATTATCTTCTTTATTTAGGTATATGTATGCCATTATAAATCTAATTCTTTGCTTAATTGTTTCACTATACCTTTAAGTGCTAGTGAGTATTCTTTTTCTGTTAATGGTGGTAAATCTTTATTGTAAAAAGGCTCTGCATAATAAGCAGGGGATTTTAAATCAAATCTTTTACTATAATCCCAAGAAGCAGAGCTAAAAACATCCGTTTCTCCATTCTCCCCATATATTACAAATGTTAAATAGCATCTTTCTGTATTATTTTTTCTTGTATTTATCATTGCTATAAAATCTTTTCCGTTAAAATGAGATGTATGCATACTATATTGTATTACTGTTTCTATATCGTGTTCCATTGTTGCCCTTTTTTTATTCTTTTTATAATACACCTTCTTGCTGCTTCTGCTTGTTGGTCAGGTGCATAACTAGCTATTAAATTAAGCCTCTCTATACTTCCGAGAGGCTTTGTATTTATTATTTCTTTATAGTCCATTATTTAGAAAGTTTAAAAACTAAGTCTTTTAATTTAGAACCAAATGTAGTGTTTTCTAAAAAATATTCTTTTCCTAATTCGTTAACAAAACAGATAGCATCTTCAATTCTTGCTACTAAATTACCTTCTGCGTTGATGTTTAAGTTTTTTAATTTGTTTGTTATTTGAGTTGTCATAATTTGTAGTTTTAAAGTTATTAGCGTTATTACTTATACAAATATACATCTTATATATGTAACTCACAAGTTTATTTACAATTATTTTCATTTATTTTGTAAAAACATATATTATGCGCCCTTTTTTAAAACCTTTGTGCAACAATGTATATAAAAAACAGAGGCGGGCTGTTGCTGAATATAGATGCCGCTATAAGCTATGGCTTGTACTTCACCAAAAGGGCAACGTGTATCAATTCCTCTGCTTTCCATATACGTTTAAGTTAGGCATCTACTCCGTTATCTAAAATACTTATTAAGTGTCTAATTTCTGAACGCTCTATATTTTGGAATAATTGTCCGTTAATTGTAAAATCAAAATAAACATTATCAAACTTTGATTTCTTTACACTTACTGGTTTAATTGTTGCTTTCATATTATTGGTTTAATTATTGGTTTAAAAATTTAACTCTTCTTTTTGATTTTTTCTTTATATCTTCAATAAATAAGTATTGATCTACACTTAATTTTGAAAATAGAAACATTGATTTTATTATATTTTTTTCTTTTTCTGTAAACGGATTAATCTCCATAAATTTAACTAAACTCTTTTGCTTTGCGTTTGTCATATTTAAGTTAATTAATTTATTTCCAACTAAAGCTAATTGATTTTCTCTACTGTTTTTTTGTGGTGTGTTTTTAAACTCAATATTTTTTTCTTTAATATTTTCTTTTTTTAAATCACCAAATTCTGTTTTTGATTCTGTAAATTTATTGTTTTTAATAAAAGAATATTTAAGATAATTACAATTATTATTCAACTGTAAATTTTTATACTTATTAAAAAATTCAATGTCTTTAAATTCTTTAAAAAATTCTTTTCTCCTTGAAGAAGTTACTAATGTAACCTTTACTTTAATTCTTTCCATTTGTTTTGTTATAAATTAATAAAAAATAATATAAATAAAAATTATATAAAAATAAATTTAAAAAACTATATATAAATATAAAAAAAGATATATATAAAATTATAAAAAATATATATAAAAAATAAATATGGCTCAAAGGTAAATAAAAAAAACTAGAAAACAATACAATTTATAAAAATAATTATATATTTGTTAAAAATAATTATAAATGGCTAAAAAACCTACAAGAAAACCTGCAAGAAAAACCATAATAACTAAACTAGATACTATATTTAGTCAATTCATAAGATTAAGATATTCAAAGAATGAAATTTCTGAATGTGTTACTTGTGGTAAGCAAGACCATTGGAAGAAACTTCAAGCTGGTCATTTTATTTCACGTAAACACTATGCAACTCGATGGAATGAAGATAATGTAGAAGTTCAATGTGTAGGTTGCAACGTATATAGATATGGCGAACAGTACTTATTTTCTAAATACTTAGGTCAAGAACTATCTGATGAATTAATGGCTAAATCAAGAAGCATTGCTAAATTTAGTGATGTAGAATTACTGGAGATGATAGAGGAATATAAAGATAAAGTTGATAAATTGTTGATAACATCGTAAATATTTAAATTCAACTAAACCTTTTTATAATTATATTTGTAAAGGAATTAATATCATTTTATAATATATTTGCCTTTTGTCCAATTTGTCTTGTTTTAAAATAGCTGTCTTTAATTAGATGGCTATTTTTTTTAACTAAATTTTCCAGTCAAATATCCTAATGCATAAAGAATAGGACATAATATTATTAACCATAAAGGAGTTCTATATTTTACAACCTCTTTTTCTTTTATAACAATATTTTTATCTATTTTACTTTTGTATTCAGATTCCCATATCTGTTTATAAGCATTTAAGTCTATTTCAGCAGTTATAACATTGTTTTTTCCTTGTATAGATACTTTGCCTTGCTTTGTAGATACGAGTTGTTTAAATGGCTTTAAATTACCTAAACTATCACAAGGTTGTTTTATTGTTAATGTATCAGTAAATCTTTCTACTAATACCTCTATTTTTGTTTGTAGAATTGTATCCTTGACAATACGCTCTTTATACTCAATAGTAGATTTTGAAGCATTACAACCAATAAAAAAAAATAAAAGCAAAAATATGTAAGACTTGTTTTGTAGTTTCATAATTTATGTTATTATATGTTTAAAAGTATAATTATTTAATTTTTTTCCTTATTATATGTATAGTAATATAATTTACGAATAATAATAAACATTAATACTTACATTTTATATAAATATCAACTTCTCTTTTACGTCTACGAATTAATCCGTTTAGCCTAACACCCGCACCTGTTACTGCACAATTTGACCAATAATTAAACATTTCTTTTTCGCTCAATCTAGTATTTACATTTCGGAATAAATTGTAGTATTTCTTAGTACCATTCTTAGTTATGTAAGTAGCACCAGCGTTATAAACAAAAGAAACCAAAGCATCAAATTCATTTTGTTTTAAATCGTTTCTACATAGCTTATTTACTAAAGGTGCAAATACTTTATTAATATGACCTAGTTTTAATCTTAAAGCCTCATCTTCATTAATAGGTTTATCAGCCATTGTAACACGCTTCTTTGTATCAAAGTAATATGTAGTACCATAACCAATAGTAGGCACTTTAGAAGGGCATAAATAAGGTTTACTTACAAAGCTCTCAAAATCTTTTAAAAAGTCTAACAATTCTTTTGATACGGTTGTAATCATTTCTTTTCTTTCCATTGTCTAACAATATCTATTGTCTTTACAATTGTAAAAACTAAAGAAGCGATTAATAAAACAAGTTTTAACGCTTCGCTAACACCTGTTAAAGTCATTAAGAAAGCTGTCAAGTTAAATGTGTAAACCCTCAATGATTGTATGTCTGTTAAACTATTAAATAAACTCATTTTTATTCTATTTTTTTGTTGATTGCTTTCTTTATCAACTCAATTAACGTTTCATTTTTAAATAGGAATAACGCCCCGCCAATTACAATTAATGAACTTATAAAGCTAATTGATGGCTCTGGGTTTGTAGCATCTTTTACCGCTAAACCCCAAAATATTAAACCTAAAATATTTGTAATTATGTTTTTAAAACAATTCATAAATTATATAATATTAAATACTGAAAAACAGGGATGCTATTCCACCACCAATCAAAGAAATCCATTTCTCCTTTTCCTAAAATTCTATCGTGTACTATTTCTTTTAAAGCGTAAAGCATAAGAGCAATTAAACCACCTATATTTCCGAAGAAAAACACTAAAGGAAATCCAGTAATAGCACCTAAAATAAAGTGTGCTTTATGGTCTGCTCTTATGTTTTGAATGAAATCTGCAAGTTTGCTCATTAAAATTTATTTTCTAAATAGCTTACACCTGCAACACTCGATATTCCTTCATCTTCAATATCAACAGAATAAATTTTCCAACCATAAGGGTGGTCTTCTAATCCATACCAAACAACATCACAATGATATTGAGTTGAAATAACTTGCGCTGTTAATTCTTCTCCATCTTCGTCAAATGTTTGTTTCTGTAATTCTATATAACCTAAGCCATCCGTAATGATTGCAAATTTAGAATTAGGTATTTTATCTCCTTCATCGTTTATAGTGTGTAACGATTCTATCTTGTCGTTAAATTGTTCTTTTGAATTGAAGGCATACTTGCCAATATTTAATTTCATATTATATTTACTTATAGTTATAACTATTGGTTATTATATTATCTGTATAGTTTTTTTAATTATCTTATCAGATTATGTTCCTTATGTAAAGATTTACCCTTGATAGCTACACAAGGGTAAATATTACTCTTAAATTGTTCTTTGCTATTGAAAGCGTATTTTCCTATGTTCATATATTTTATTTTAAGAGGTTAAGGCTGCAAGAGTTGTGTCGTCCAAAGCTGTTTTATAGACTTGTAGTTGTTTACATTCTCCGTAGAAATCAATACCACCACCCACATTGAATGACACAGTATCTAATGCAGTCAAGGAGAATGATGACGTGCTTGTATAAACCTCTACTCCATTTAGCCAAAAAGCAATATCCCCACTTTTATATTTAATAGCACATTTATTAACATCCGTTATTGTCGCTGATATAGTAAATGACGAAGTACCACTAATAAACCCCTTCAAACTATTACTTGATGTTAAATAAATATTAACCCTATTAGAAAGTGTTCCATCAGATAATGAAATATACCTGTCCGTTCCGCTAAGCTCTCCACTTATCTCTACAAACAAAGTTCCCTCTACTGAATTTATCTCACCACTCAACCCTGTTTTACTAACTTCATCTTTTAATCTCGTTGTAGTACTTCCTTCTGCATTAGGTAGCATTAGACTTGTTGCATAAGATTGCTGTTCTAATTGTGCGCCGAATATGTAGATGCCTGATGTTCCATCGCCTATAAAAGTTGGATTACCACTTAGTAAATCTGCATTATAAACATTAAAAGAAACCGAACTCCCACTATTAGAAGAACCCACAACGGTACATCTATACCAACCGTTTCCAATACTTTCGATAATTCTTTCTGATACACCAATAGATGAGTAAGATGATACCGTACCACTAGTTAAATTAAATACACTATAAGATAAGTTACTTGCTGAAATTACTAACCTATCATATCCATCAGCTTTTGCATAAACAGAAACAGAAAATGGTGCTGTTGCGTTTGCTGTATAATATATTTTATGCTGTTCATCTACAACACCTGCCACCAACTTAAACGCACTTGTAGGATTGTCTACACTTGGTGCAGATTGCCCACTTACAACTGTTGCACCCGATTTAGTCCAATAAGCATTATCAAATGATAAAGGGTAAGTAATTAGGTTTGTGCTCTGTGGTTGTAATAATAAACTAGGGCAAAGACCGTTTGAATGGTCTAATAAAGGCACGTTAACTGCCATAGATTCGATAAGACCGTCTTTGTTTATTCTGTTTGCTGTACTGTTACGTACAACGGTTAAATCAGCGTTACCGTTAGTTGGTAGAACGCTGTATAATTTACCTGCTTTATATCCGCTTGGTATTAAAGCTATACTCGGTATTGCCATATTTTTTATTTTAATAATTTGTTACACATTCTAAAGATTCTACTTTTCCTCCATCACTTTCTACTCTAAAGTTATAATCCCAGTTATAAATACTTAAAATAGATAATGCTTGACTAACGCATTCGCTAGATTCTACAATACCACCATCAGATTCAACCCTATCAATAAAGTAATTTATTAAAGGAAAATCAAAAGCATAATCATAGTAGATACCGCCCCATCCGTTTTTCTGTGGATTACCCCACCAAGTGCTATTGTATATTTCGTTTGCCATTTTTTTGTTTTTTTAAGTATTCAGATAATTTAACAATATTAGATTGTTTTGGTTTATACGTATCTTTCATATTACAAAACCCATCCATTAAATAAATCGTTTTTATCTGGATAAACATCTTCGTTGTTATTGGTATTATATTCTGGAAACAAATTAGTGCGAAAAGAAATATAATCAATAAATCTTCTGGTATAATATTCAGCAAAGTTTCTTGATTTGTTTACTAAATAATCAACCTCATCTTTAGATACACTTTCAGAGTTTTCAGATGTATGTTTACTTATTCCACCATTCTTAATTTGATACGCTGCAAATGGTAAATACTGCATCATAGCATAATGAATTAACATCGGTTGTATATAATCTTCAACTAATGTAAAATAGTTCCCAGTTAATGTACCTGCAATAATATCTGAACTAATTTTATTGTATAAATCAGTACCTAAATAATTTTGAATATCTATCTGTTGTGCTATTTTAATAAATTGAAGTAGCTTATCAGTATCAACGTTACCATCTAAAATACTATTTTTCACTAAATCTGTTCTTGAAATAAATAATGCTGTCGCCATATCTTATCCTTTATAGTTTGGATGATGCCCATTATTAGCCATATCCTTTGGTGCTATTTCAGAAGTTTTATAATCAGTTCCTTTTGGTTTATAAGAACTTGGTATATTATCAACTTCTTGTGAACTAGATAATGCTTTATCTTCTACAAAAGTTCCATCAGTTTTAGTCTTTAAACGATATAAATTTTCATTCCAAAAATGCCCACAATTAACACCACCTTTATATTTGAATAAAGAATAGTTTTCGCCTTTATGACCGAATGAATTATTTACACCTCTAAAACTTGCCTGATCAATATCTTCTTTTCTATAAACAACTCCGTTTGATGTTCTACCCATCATATTTTTACAAAATAATCTTGACTTACCACTTGAATACTTTTCAGAATATTCATATCTAACCTTGTAAAAGGATTTATCTAAAAAAGATACTTGACTTGGTTTTGATGTAATAAAATCAGCTAACTTTTGTAAACCAGTTTTCTTTTGTTTTATCAATCTATTTGCCCAACTATCTACATCCTCATTCTCTTCTGCATATTCTCTTTTTTCTACAAGTTCCCATTCATCATTTATACTTTCACCGTCTAAAAAATTAAGCATTTCTTCGTCATTAAAATCAACTTGGCTACTCATCTTTACACCAGTTTCTTCTTCTCTAGTTTCTGCATCCATTACGTTGTTTAAATCAGTAAATTCTAAAGGCTGTAACGTTTTAAAGTATAGATTTAAGCTAATATCATTAAAAGCTAATACATCATCAAAAGCATTTATTAAAAGTGTTTGAAATGGTCTTATAACTGTGTTATCCATTAATATAGATGCAGTCTTTAATTCATCAGCATTGTTACCAAAACCGCTCGAATCTTTTACACCCAATAACATAGGAGAAACAACCCTGTGAGCAACCATAATTTTACGCATACTTTCATCAGATAAAAACTGATATTGATTGTGCGCATCACTTAATTGAATTGGATCTATTGAAGCAGCAGTTGCAGCGTCATCATTAAAACTCAATATAAATTTACCACTATTAGAACTTCCGCTAAACTTTTGGTAAATTCTGTTTTCTATTAATTGTCTTTGCTCTGGGTCCGGAGTTCCGTTATTAAAATTTATTAGCATACTTGGTGCTAAACCATTCATTATATTATTTAAATGATAGTTTGAAATCTCTTCTTCTAATTCTGCATACTGCAACCCTCCTTGATAATCTACTGGAGAATAATATTTAAAACCAGCTTTATAAGGCTTTACATAATATATTTGTATAGGCTCTTTGCCATATCCAAAAGATTCTATACGTACAAGTTTATCGTTCTTCTTATAATTTACCCAATCTGGGTGCATATAATACGCTTCAATTTCTCCTTTTTTATTACACTTTTCCGCTCTTAATGTTTCAATAGGTATATGCTCAACTCTTGCGATACTCTTTCTATCTTTTGAATAAATTACTTGCATAGCACAATTACCCATTAATTTTAAATCAGACGATAATCTTCGTACACAATCATCGTGAAATAAAGTAATCATTTTAGCATATGCTTCTGGCTTTCGTTGTGAATCAGTTGCATCCAACCCTTTGCCAAAAATCATTTCAGACATTCCATTTATAATAGCATTATTTGTAGCACTACCATTATATCTATCAATTAGAAATTGAAAATAATTATTATCTTCTCCATAAGAAACATAACTATCTGTTTTTGTTTCCTTAATCTTAGGACTTGTATATGTAGATAAATTTAAAACTCTTAATTCATTCATATTATAAAATTATAAAATCATTGTTACCAGACTTACTTATATATTCTTCTTTATTGACTGAATAATAATTGTTTGTATCTTGGTTTATTGTTTGGTCGGTGCAGAATATCTTATCTAAATAGATAATATTACTTCCAGATAAAATTGATAAATCGTAAAAACGACCTTCTACTAAATTAAAAGCATAAGAAATTACTAAATAATCTTTATCCGTTGTGGTAGATATATTTGCTGTTGTAACTTCATTTGTACTATCATCTCTTAATTGTAAAGTAACAGATGAAAAGTATTCTCTAGGAATTATTTTTATTGTTTGGCTACTATTAGATGTCGTTAATACTTTCATACTTATATATAGTCATTAATTTTATTTTTTGTTTATATGCAAAAAAAAAGGATATGAATTAACATACCCTTTTTAAATTAGTAAATAAAAATTGATTAAGCAGTTGGATTTATTTGAACCACAGATACCTCAGAAGTAATTACTGAGCCAGTTACAAAGTAAGGTGGTGCAGTTTCCTGAGCAACTATCGTTAAAGAATATCCACTTAAATCTCCCATAGCAGCACCAGATGAAATTGAGCCACCAGTTACTTCTCCTCCGTTTTCTAAGCCAACCAAGAAGTAGTTTCCATTGTAGTCTTCTATTGCTACGTGTGGTCTTGCGTGTGTAATTAATTTTAATTGCTCTTGAGTTGCTTTATCTTGAAAAGTTAAAGACATTGTAACAGTACTTTCATAAAAAGTAGTTCCACTTTCTCTTGATGAATTAATTGCAGTTTCTAAAGACGATGTTCCTTTTACATCAAATTTAAACCACTCTGGAGTTCCTGCTAATGCAGTAATTTCTCCAGCAACGATTGTTTCAGCGCCTAAAGTTCCATAATCTGCAAAGTAAATAGTTTTTATACCACCTACTGCTGATTTACAAGGTACTTTTCTACCAGAAGTTAATGAACAAGCCATATTTTTTATATTTTTTTAAATAAAAAAGGGTAGATGTGCATTTCGCATACCCACCCCATTTTAAAATTATTAATTAATTATTAAGAATAAAATACAATTTCAGAACCAAAGACGTGCTGAACACCTGCTGTAAATCTCATAACAACTCTTACATTTTGAGAACCATCGATATCTGACATATCAATTACCTTCACTTCGTTTTGGTCGTTTAAAATTCCAGTTCCAAAGTACAAGTTAGATTTTTGTGCTAAAATCATTTTATTAGAAGTTAATCCTTTTGCAACAAAAATATTTACTCCTTCAAAAGATAAAGAACCTCCATTATACCATTGTGTCCCTTTTCCATCAGTACCATTTGCACCAACGTTAGCACCAAAACCACCTAAAGCACGAATATACGCTTGTGCAACATTTGTAGAAACATAAAGAGTTAAATCTTCTTGTCCTAAAATTGCATCAGCATTATCAATAGCTGAATCAATAACTTTCGCCATTTCAGTAATTACGTTTGCAGAAGTTACAGTTGTTCCAACTACATCATTTACAGATGCATCAGCAGTTAATTTTGCAGAAAAACCATCAAATTGTCCACTTGTAGCAGTTGAACCACTCCAAATACTTTTTTCTGTTCTGTCAGCTACTTTTGCCGCAACGTGAGCAATTACAAATCCAGCAAAACTAGGCGCTAAATTATCAAATGCAGAATAACCCATATTAGCAGCTTCCCAAGATGCGTGTAAATCTTTCTTACATAATTGTAAATTTACTTGAAATTCCTCTGGAATTAAAATAGCTTCTGTTAAAGTTAAAGTCCCTGCATTAGTTACGAAGTCGCAAGAAGCATCTTTCACGATATCATCTGTTGATCCTTTTTGTATAACTGTTTTAAATTTTACGTTTGGTAAAATAGAAATTGCACCACTATCTAAAGTTGATGCTGATAATAATGCAGCTGCGATATATTCACCACTAAATTCTCCTGCATAACTTGATGTTAAAGATACACTCATTTTTTTTTAATTTTTAATTAGTTTTATAATTTATTTAATTTTCCCATCACTCTATCCAAAGTTGATTGAGTTCTTTTAGAGGATATATTGAATTTCACTTCCATCCTACCTAATTGAGCATTTGTATTAATTGGTTCAACTGCTGGTTTAGATAATTCTTGTAAGACTTCGCTTGGTAATTCATTTACAACCTCTGATAATTCTTCTTCCTTTTTAGGTTCTAACATAGCTTTGATTTCTTCAATCATTGACTTAACCTCTGCTAGTTCTTCTTTAGTAGCATAAGATACTTCTTCTTCTTTAGCTTCTACTTCTACCTCAACTTCTGGTGCTTCTTCGCTTTCAGATGATTTAACCTCTTTTATTAATCCTTCTTCTTCAATTATTACAACCTCTCCGTTTTCTAAAACGTACTCTCCAACTGGTAATGCAACTCTTTCATCTTCTGTTACAATAAAGATTTCATTTCCTGCTTCAAATTTATCTGCTTCTAAAACAGTTCCGTTCTCTAGCTTCATTTGTTCAAGTTTAACCTCTATTCCTAAAAGTATTTTTACTTGGTTTAACATTTCATTTGATTTCATATTTATATATAGTGTTTAATTAATTAATTTGCATTTTCAATAGTTGTAGATGTTTGACCTATTCCTTGTGCGTGTAAACTTCCATCACAGCACTTAGTTGAATAAGTGTTATTTTTACACAAGCAACCTCTTTTGCTTCCTTTAGGACTTGTTCTACTCGGTGTGGTATTATCTTTATTCATTTCTTAAAATATCTTTAATTTTAGACAATAATAAATCTGCTTCAACGTCTTCTTTTATTGGCTCTTTAATTTTTTCTGCTTTGTCAATAAAATACCCTTCAATACTAAAGCCTTTTACTTTACCAGTCTTTACGTAATCATTCCAAACTTCAGAATTATTTACCTTTACTGCACCCATCCAAGTACCAACTGGAACATTCATTCCATACTTTCTTGACTTATCGTGTACCTCGTCTTCAACAATCCAACTTTCAACTAAACTTAAACCACTTAATTCGTGTTCGTGTTCTAATGTAGAATTGTTTTGATTTCCCTTTATTAAATACATCTGTGAAGCTTTAACAACTGTTTCTTTTGAGAAATAAATATAATACTCCTCTTCTCCGCTCTTTCTATAAATAGGCTTGTTTGGTATTAGTAAAGCACCTAATAAGATTTGCTTCTCTTTATTTAATTCTTTTAATTCTACAAATGCACTATTTAAAGCAATAAAATCCTCTTCAATAGCAGGACTTTCAACAACTGAAATAGCTTCAATACCTACTGTTTCGTTTTGGTCGTCTAAAATTAATTCAATAATGTTCATAGTATTATATAGTATTTAATTATTTTTTTTGCATTTTAAATAGATGCCCCGTTTACAATATTTCTATCCATAGATTGTGCAGAAGTTACATCATTTGAAACTACATAAGCCTTAACAGGCTCTTTCGATTGACCACCAATAGCATCTGCTAACTGATTTGTACTACTTGCGCCAACTACATTAAAGGCTGGTGGCAAACTTGGAATGTTTGGAGTAGATATATTTGGAACTCCTATTCCCGAACTTATTGCACCTGCTTTAGTTTTAGAAACCGCAGATTTAACAGAGCTTATAATCCCTACACCTTGAGCAATAGCACCTGCAATTGTTATAAGGTTTTGAGGAAAACCAATCTTCGAAGATTGAGCAACGTTTTCAGCAGTCGCCACACCCGCAGAACCTACTGCCTCAATTCCTTTAAATGTAATACGTTTAATATCCATTATAGTTTCTTTTAATGCCAAGGCTTGTTTTAATATTAACAAGGCTTTACCTATTCCGCTTTCTGCGTCTGCAAATTGCGCAATAGCATCAACTACCATCGACTTATCCTTTATTTTTTGGTGTGCCAGTTTCCTTTCTACCTCTGCAATTTCAATTTGATTTTTTATTAAATCGTCTGCTCTTTTCTTGTCTTGCTCATCAAATCCGACTTGTAATTCTAATTTCTTTACTCTTTGCGCCTCTGTTAATTCGTTCGTACTTTGGTTGTATAGTATAGCTTTTTGAATTAATAAATCGTATTGCAACTGTACCTGCAATAATTGCTCTGCTCGTCTTTCAGCTTCTGTATCAATTTCGGCTTTTCTAATTTCCTCTAAGGCATCAAGTCTTTCTTTTGCTTTTAAATTATCGTCTGCTATTTGTTTTTTTTCTGTTTCTTCTTTTAATTTTTGCTCATCTTCTATTACCTTTTTTCTTGCATCACTTGCTGTTTTATTTGCAGATGCTTCTTGTTCAATTAAACCTGTTATTTGACTTGTTACAAGTTTTTGTTTTCTTAATCTTGCAGTTTCTAAGTCAATTATTTTTGCCTTAGCATTTGCCTCTGCGTCTAATGCTTCTTTATTAGATTTTGATAATTTATTTTCTTCTACAATAGCATTAAATCTTAATTTTGCAGATTTTATTTCTTTATTTGTAATGTCTTCATCAATTTTTGATGCTTCTTGTAAAAATTTTGTTCGTTCTTTTATGCTAAAAACACCTCTTTGTTGTGCCTTTTCTAATAACTCCGCTCTATCCCTGTCAGCTACTGAACGTTCAACAATTAAACCCCTGTCTAATTTGTCCGCTTTTGCTCTACTGTCAGCAATTTGTGATGCAATTCTTGCCTCTCTTTGTAATTCAGCAATAAAATCTTTAGTAGATTGAGTTGCTTCTTTAGTTTTTTGTACAATATTATCAACCCCTAAAGCAACTTTTGCAGATGCATTCGCAGCAACCTCTCCAGCCTTTGTAAATTCGCCTTGAAATAATAAATTAATTGCTCTTCCTAACTCTGGTATTAATTCTAGTAATCCATTAAACCTATTTACAATATTATCTTTTATAAGATTAGCAAAATCAGTAATTGCCTTTTTAGGGTTTTCAAAAACTTCAATAATTGCCATTCCTAAATCAGAAAGTAAATCAGATAGGTTACCTGTTATACTGCCTATAACACCCATTATTTTGGCAAACTTGTTTTGCCCCTCCTCAGAACTTGTAAATGCTTCTTTTACTGCTAAGATTGCTATAATTAAAGCACCTATTCCTGTACCTATAATAGCAACTTTTAAACTATTAAATCCACCAACAGCAGTAGATAAACCAGTTTTAAGATTTTTAAAAGCAGATACAGCACCACCACTAACGCTATCCAAAGAAGATGTTAATTGCTTTGAACTTTCACTTACATCAGTAACTTCTTTATTAGTTTTATTTATGCTTTTATTAAGTTCATCGACTTGTTGCTTTCCTTTTGAAGTACTTACATCTAAATCAATTATTATTTTTTCTGCCATTTTATTTCTTGTTTAAGTGCTTTGAATCCTTCCTTTATTGTTGTTGGTAGTTTTAACCCACCTTGTGCAATTCTAATATTTTCTGTTTCTCCTTTTGCTTGTTGCAATAAGAATAGTATATTTTTTATCATTTTATAAATCGTTAAGTAGTTCTAGTTCAGATTTGCCATTTTCTAAATTTGTGGTTATTGAATTTATTTTATAAGACTTACCAAAAATTATAAATTTATCAGCAAGGTTGTAATTTAACAAAATGCTTAAAGGTAAGTATGCTGTTGCCTTTGTGATTCTGTTTGATTCGTTAAATACACTTGTAATAGATTGGCTGTGATAGTCTTTAAATAAAGTGTTTGTATTATCCCGACCTTCCCATTCGTCTGGCTCTTGGTCAAAGTTTAAAGATGGCTGACTAGCAAACGAAACAACATTCATATTACTATTGCAAGGGGCAAAATAATTGCTTATTTCTTTGCTAGAGGTTGCAACATTAGAAGAGTCAACACCATTAACAAATGACATTGACGCTGTTTTTCTCGCTAAATTAAATAGTATTGGTTTGCCTATATAAGGCTCTTGATTATCATCTACACAAAACCCCCATTGTATATCTTTTGGTGCTGAATTGCCCGCATCTATTAGCTTCTCAAACTTCATATGCTCAAAAGGAATCGTATAATTAAAAATGTCGCCAGAGAATTTAATGTTTGAATCTGTTTTATACTCTATTTTACCCCATTGTTGATTAAATAATTGATTATGAACCGATGCAAAGTAAGTCTCTAACCCTTCATAAGTGTATACAATCTCTCTAAATGGCAACGCCACATTTGATTGGCTCTTTTCTGTGTCAATATGCTTGGTTATATCGTAAGAAACACCGCCACTATAATAAGAATCTAATGTTTTTACTACTATTATACCATCTTCTACGTATGCAACAAGGTTAAACATTTTAAAAATAGACGTTAAAAAGTCTAAAACTTTCATATTAGGTATTTGTTGAAGCATATTAAACTCAAACTGAGCCGAAACAGAGAATGTTCCAGTTGGATAATTAGCAGTAACAGTCGATTGTGTATCGGAATCAAACCCAGAAACAAAGAAATCGACGTTACTAAAGTTAATTGTATCGGTTATTATAATTTGAACAGTATACGCTTCGCCATAAAATATAGGAATAGCCACATTATTCTGTGAGCCTGTAACACGCCCACTATTATAAACAGGTACACCACCTTTAAAAACTATAAAAGAGTAGGGTATAGTTGTAAATCCTGCTGCGGGTATTACACTTAATTCTAAAACATTTACTTGTTGCCTTTGAAATAACGTTAATTCCGTATTGCTTATTTCGCTGATGTTCGTATCTGTTCCTGTAAAACCTGTAACTCCATAATTAAATGAGGTTAATTGTTCGCCATTAGTAACTACACCTTTAGTTCGGTGCATCCACATAAACAAATCTTTAATAGCAACATTTGTATTGTTAAAAAAATCAGTGCTAAATAGTATAGTATACTTTTTTTCTATTGCCTTTATAATTATTAAAACTTTCAAAGCGTATTTTAATTCATTCCATTTAACTCCACGAATACCACCTGCACCTGACCAAGATACATTACCACTGTCGGCAACCTCTGCACTACTGTCAAAAAACAATCTTTGCGTATGGGTTAATAAAGGCACTTGTACAGGAGAAGTATACGTTACGCCGTCTACTGTTTTTTCTTGTACTGTTGTTAAGTATCTTTCAATATCAGTAGGTTTAAAATATAAAGGAAACGGATTTTGCACATCTTCTTCAAAATCAAAGTTACTTAACCAGTTTAAGCTTGACAATAAGTCATCGCCTATGGTTTGCTTCAATGAAATAGTATTTCCAAAAAAAGTAATCTTATATGTATGCGCTTTATTATCTTTTAAATCTACTCCTTCTAATTTAATATAGCCATCTTTATAAGGTAAAAAGTTTAATTCTAAATTTGCTTTTACTCTTACCCTTGCATCAAATCCACCTTGTATATCGTTGTTGTAATAGTGTTTAAATATCTTGTTGTTTACACTTGATGCTGGTACGCTAAACGTTCTAGAAAATTCTGTGAATATTTTGTCAATATCCATAACGTTTTTAATACTGTCGGTAACAACTACGCTCTCATCATTAAAAATATCTACTCTTTGCCCTTCTATGTATAGTTGAATAGTTTGCATTTATCTAATGTTATTTATAGTGTCGTATGAATTATTAAACTCTATTGTGTATTCTACAAGTCTATCATTTAAAGAAGTCTTATAAGTTATACTTGATGTAATAACGTTTAACGGAAGCACTTGTACAGCTGTATCTGTTACATTTGTTATCCATACTTTCTCAGATAATAAAAGTTGTTTAAATACTTCATTATATTCTTCGCTTAGATACCCACTACTTAAAGAAATACTTTCATTTCCAATTACATTAAACTCTCTATTAACGTGGCTACTTATACTATAAGAATCATATTGATTCCTTATGTTAGCCTTGTATGATTCCTTTTTAACAGTCATTTTTTCAACTGATTTTTTAAAGAAAAACATATCTTGTAATACACCAAATTTATTTATAAATGTTACTTTCTTTGGCTCGTATTTACATTCATCTAATGTTTTTATTTTTATTGTTTGTAAACCATTTATATCTGATATTCTTACTGTATCAACTTCTCCAATTTCAAACTCATTTAAAAAGTCTTTAAGACATTTAGTATTTTCAAAAGTTCCGTTATCTTCTAAAACTCGGCTTTTAAAAGAATCGTAATTACCTGCACCACCATCAACGGAAATATATTTTATTTGATTAGAACTCTCAGTAGAAGAACTTAATATTTGAGTTGATACTACTTCTCCGTTTTTTAAAAATAAAACAGTTGGACTATTAATTGTATTTACTGGTATTCTGAAAACATTATCAGCTAAAACAAACATTTCTCTATTACTCATTAATAAAGATTTGTAATCCAAATTAAATGATTCATTTTCTTCAAAATAAGAATAGCTATCAAATGCAGATTGTGTAGTATAATCAATAGTATTTAATAACACATCAGAAGAATTATAAACCTTTATAATTGCTTTGTACCAAACTGATTGCCCATTATAATCTCCATCAAATATAACATCTATATAATCTCTTATTAATTCAGCAATCTCATATCCAACCCAATTACTGCCAATTATTGCATATTTTTTTAAACTATATTTTGGTGTCGTAGTTGCAGTAACTGAACCTTCCCATATATAAACATCTAAAGTTGTATATGAAGTATCTGTTATTGATGTATTAACATAATAAGGACTTCTTGTATTTATTGCCATTTGTTACTTTTTAAAATTGTCTTTTATTGTTGTTTCCATAAATTTAGTTACATCTAATGCAAACGCTTGTATAAGGTCTTCATTTAATCCTGCAAATGCTTTCTCAAATGGTTTAGTAAAAAACATACTTGGCTTGATTCCTTTATTATATATACTTCTTGTAATTAAAAAAGCAGTTGATTGATAACTTAAAAATTTACCTTTATTATCCCTAAACTGAAAACCTCTTCTCCTAACCCATTTATCAATCCCATTTGTTAAGCCACCTTTTTTTCCTGTTCCGCTTCCAAACTTAAAAGGACTGTTAGGTGCTTTAGCTGAACTTGTTTTACCCTTTACTCCTTTATCTTGAAACACTCCATAATCTTGCATTACAAGGTCTAATCCAAAACTATTTTTAGAAACGTTTAACTTATACCCAATACTATTGTAGAGTTCCTTAGAAACGTTCTTATCGCTTTTAGTAAGATTACTCTTAGATTGTTGAACAACGTATTTAGCAAACTTATTTAAAGCATCTCTTGTTTTTTCTAATTGCATATATCAATATCGTTCTTTACAAAGATATTAAAAGTACAGGCCCAACCTGCTAATCTATTTTCAAACCTTTCGTAAAAAGGCTCACAACTAGGTACTCCGTCTAATTGGTATAAATCTCTATATAAATCTCCCTTTCTTAAAATCATAGTTAATCTATTTAAAACAGCTAACTGTGTATTTAAAACATCTTGCTCGTTATTGTTACCTCTAAATATATCTGATGTTGGTTGTTTGCTTTCATCCACAATATCCATTGCAAGTACTGTAATATTAAAAGATAAATATTGTTCCTCAGTTGTAACGTTGTTTACAATTATATGTGATAAAGGGAATATTGTTTGCTTAGATGTATCAACCTCTGTAATATCTCCAGTTGTAACTGTATTACAATTTACATCCTCTAGAAGTTGGTTTTTAATAGTTTCCGTTAATTGGTAAAATCCTCTAATTCCTTGCATTGAATTTATTTAAACTTATTCTTAATTTGTGATGCTTCTATTTCGTTTTTCTCTTTTTCAAAAGTTAGAAATAATAAACATTCGTGCATTTTTAATTTAGTGATATCTTCAAATCGTCTAATATCTGATTGAGCGAGAGCATAAACGCTTGAGTACCAACCCCACTTCCCTCCGAATTGAGATACTCTTGTAAGTTCTTGTCTTCCTCCTCCGTTAAAGAGTTCATCATAACTTGACATAGTTCGTTCCCTAAATTGTAAAAAAAAAGTATAGAACTCATTACAGCGTCTAAAGGCATATCTTTTAAATGGTCCGCATCTCCACCTCCGTATTCTTTTATATGGTATCTGCTACCTTTCCTTAATTCAATTGGTCTATATAAAACAGCCATAGCTTTTTCAATATTATCCCAATCTCCTATAAAAGTGTCTAAGTCAATATATTCCCCAAAACTCATCTCATCAAGGTTATTTATAAATCCATACTCAATACCATTCATTTTAAATGTATGTACCAAACTAGGTTTATCTTCAAACATTACAGAAATTATTGCAACAATATCCTGTACATCTTTAGCTTTTAATAATCTGATATGATCCGCTTTTAACCCACAGAAAATTTCAATCATTTTATAAGCCAATTCTGTTTCCGTTAGTTTATCAAGTTTTATGTATTCTTGATATTGACCAAGTGTAATTTCATTTAAACTATTAGGTATAATTAATTCTACTTTCATATAAGTATATAGTTGTTTTTATTATTTTTTATTGGATAGCATATCTACCAAAGTTTGGTTTGCTTAAAACTGAATACGTTGCATATCTAACAGCATCTATTGTATGGTTGTTTTTATCAATTGGCTTGTTTATCATTTTACCACTTCTATCTTCTTGCCATTTATAGTTTCTAAATTCTTGTATGCAATTATTACTATCTTTCTCTATATGTATTTTAAAGCGTTTTAATAAGTCAATTCCTGCATTAATACTATCAGCACCTTTTAAACTTGGTCGTACATTAAAACCCATTCTTTTAAGTTCCTCAATCAATCTTGGCTCTGCACTATCAAAGTAAATTGTTTCTCTTTCAATACCAATCTCTTTCCACTTCTTAGCAATATCAAAAGTAGTCATTTGTGTTTGGTAAATATGTTCTTTGATATAAAGGTTGTGTTCTTTCTTATAAACAGAAACTAATGTAGTTGGATCATTAGAATACCCTGCATCTGCACCATAACTTACAAACTCCGCATCGTGTGGTATATGGTTTACTTCTGTATAATTAAAGATAGTTGATTTAGATATTCCTTTTAATCCTAAACCATAAATTTGCCAGTAAGATTCATCTGTTTCTTTTAATCTTTCAATCTCTTCTTTTATAGTTTTATTTAAAAAAGAATTATCAAGGTAAGTAGTAATAAAAAAGTCTGCATCATTTCTTGGTATTACTTTATCATAAATCCAATGGTACTCATCTGAAGGATTAAAGTCTAGTATTATCTTATCTTCAGTTCTGAAAATTAACTGTTGCCAATCTTCATAGTCTAATTCGTTTGCTTCGTTTATAAATAGTAAATTCCTTTTACGACCTCTAACTTTTTGTGGTTGGTCCAAAGATATAAACTCTACAAGGTTTCCGTTAAGTTTGTATTCGTGGTTAGATTTGTTATGTGCTTCCTCTGAATAAAATTTATGTGCTTTTAGTATATCTAAAAAATCTCGCATAACAGAAGAACGTACAGCAGGAAAAGTCTTTCTGCAAACTGTAATAGTTTTGTTCGTGTTCTCTAAACAGTACTTAAAAATAATATAAAGCAAAATGTTATAAGTCTTTCCAGACCTAGTTCCACCTTGCTCTATTGTTATTTTATTCCTTGATTCTAATAAATGTTCAAAAACTACATTAGTCTTTATCTTCACGCTTTATTATTTCTATTTGAAAGTTATTAGGCATACCCTCTGCTCCAGTTATTTCTTGTCTTGAACTGTAACCTCTATCTTTACCTTTTCTTTCTAAATAAAACTTAATACTATCTAATTTTATTCTTTCTGCTTTACTTCTCATTAATGACATTAAACCTTCCTCAGCTACATCAAAGTTTTGTTCCCTTATGTCATATAGTCTTTCAAAATCTTTCTCTGCTCTATCCTTAACAGCTTGTCTTGTATAAGATATACTAAACTGCTTTTCTATTGCTCTTGCAGTTCTAGCATATATACCAGCATTTTCTCTTAGTATTTCCCAAAATTCGTTATCAGATACTTTCATTGGTTAAGTTTTGTTAAGCAAAACACTATATTTGTTAAACAGTTTTTTTACCGCAAACATCACAAGTTAATTGCTCTTTTGTTTTTTGTTCTTCTTTTTCTAGTATTTCTTCAACAGAATCTTCAAATGGTATAACCTCCATTCCCCAATCCTCTAACTGTACACTATTCCATTCATTAGCTAATATATCCCAATCCCACTCTCCAAATCCTACATTGTCTTTTACAATAAATTCTCTCTCTTGTTGATCTGTTAATTCATCAGCTTTCAATATCCATACTTCTTTAAGTCCTGCTTCCTTACAAGCCTTTAAACGCATATTTCCGCCAAGAACTACCATACTTGCATTAACTACAATAGGTCGTAGTTTTAACATCTCTGGAAACTCTTTAATTGATTTTACAAGTTTCTTAAATTTATGGTCTTTTATAAATCGAGGATTGTTTTCATTGCTCTTAACCTCTTCAATGTTTATTAGTTGCATATTTAAAAACGTAGTTTTAACATCGCTAGAAACTTCTTAATTGATTTTACAAGTTTCTTATTCATTTTCTACAGTTTTTAAGATTGTTTGTCTTATCCAAGTGGATAATTTTAAATGGTTTCTGTTAGCGTAATTGGTTAAATTTTCTTTTTGTTCAGTTGAAAGTCTAATTGGTATAATTTGATTCATTACTATATATTTTAAGTTTGTATAATGATATATAGTCAATTGTAATTCTTTTTGCATTTTCAATTTTTAGACATAAAAAAAACCACCTAAATCAATAAGTGGTTTGCTGTCTTTGTAATTTGTGTAAAATCTTTCCTAAAAAGGTAAGGTATCATAACCTTACTTTTATGTAATGTCTGAATTTATCTTTAAGTGTTCTGAAACTCCTAAGAATTCAAAAACAGATTTGCTTATTTCATTTGCTTCAAGTACATCTTTTTTGATTTTATTTTCTGAATACAATTTATGGTATTTTGAAACCAAATTGTGATTAGATTTTCTGGAGACATCAGTTCTGTCAAATTGTTTATAAATTTCTTGATTAGTTGCACCTTTGCTAATTGCTAAGTCAACTAGTTCGATTATTAGTTTGTCCATTGGTGTATCTGTCTTTTGGATCATAATTTATATTTTTAATTTTAAAAAGTCAGCAGATGCATATGACATAAACCAATCTTCATTTTCTGTATATTTATCTATAACAGCATCAATCATTACAAGTTTATCTATATCTGAAGAAGATATCTTATCAATAAGACTATTCATTTTTCTCATAACATTCATTGTCATTTCTTCATTGTTATTATGTACTGTGTCAAAGTCTTCATTAACATAACCCTCTAGCATTTTAATAAGTCTATTGCCAGTTAGCTTTATATCTTGCCTGTACTTTGTAGTTCCTTTTAAATCTTCTATTGCTTCAATTAGCATTTGACCAATCAATACAACTTTTAAATAATCTAATTGCTTATTCATCTTCGTTTAATTTTATTCCTAAATCATTCATCATTGTAGTCATTTTATCTAACCTTAATTCAAGTTCTTTGTTTTTATAAAACAAGTAAGAATAACTCTTAGAGCTTTGTTCTATAATAGGTTCAAATTGTTTAAATGCTCTATTTACTTTTTCTCTATCTAAAAAACAAGTAACGTTATTTAAACTATGCAATACAGTTGCGTGATTCTTTCCTAAAGGCTTTCCTATTTCATATAAGCTACATATAGTTATTTTTCTTGCTAACTCATAATAAAAGGCTCTTGCATCAACAAAATTTCTTTTTCTTGAATCTGTTGAAATATCTATATTAAATAGTGTGTTTGTGTAGTTTATTAATTCTTCTAACATCTTAGTTTGTTCTTAATTTTAAAAGGTTATAGCATTCTATATATCTTTGTTTTGCTTTTCCTTTATATTGTTGTTTAAATAATTCGTACATTCTTTTAGTGTATTGATATTTAGTATTGCAATCAGCTAAGTACTTTTCTGCGTACTTCTTTCCCTTGCCTTTAAAATAATTTACATTATCAGCTGTATCTCCTATAATCATTTGCTCATAAAAATTATACACAGCTTCTTCTTCTGTAATATCATACACCACTTTATGCTTGTAATGATAATTATACATCAAGCAAGGAAACTGTTTGTAGTCTTTATCTATTGAAACTATCATAACTTCATTCCTGCCAAACTCTTTAGATAAATTATACCAATACCTAGCAACCATATCATCAGTTTCTATTCCGTAACCGTAAACAGAATTATGTTTCTCTTTAACGTATGCGTGTACTTCATTTAATAAAGGCGGTTTCTCTTGGTTTGTTCTATTAGCCTTATACTTGCTTGTTATTAGCTTTCTAAAGTTACCTAGTGAACCACTAAAAATAAGTATCTTGTATATATCATAATTTTCTTCAAGGTCATTTACAATACACATAAGTTGCTCATCAAACTTATCAGTCGCATCAGATAGTTTCTTATAATAAGGACTATCATCTGGAGTTAATCTTTTACGATAACAACTAGCAAATATTAAACTATCTGCATCTACAAGTAAAATCACAACATTGATGCTTTAAAACAATCTCTACTACATACACCTTTGCTTTCTATTGGTGTTCCGCATTCTGTACATTCATAATCTTTCTCATTATAATATTCGTCTAAGTCGTAATCTAATTGTGTCATCTGTCTATTTTGTTTTTGTTTCTTAATAACTCAATTTCTCTGTTTAAATAATCTTGTGCTTTAATTAAATCAAGTAACTCATCTTGCTTCTTTCCTGCACGTGCTACATATTTAATTATATTTCCTCTGCAAAAGTTTAAATTATAATCTCTTATAAAATCTATAATATCATAATCTCTACCACTGTCATAATGTAATTGCGTAGCCTTCATTATATAACTTCTATTTTACCATTTCTATAATGCTGACAAATAATACCAGTATCTAAAATAACTGTTTTAAATGGCACTATATTTTTACTCTCTTTGTACTGTCTGATAATTCTTTTTATTGTTTTCATAATTTACCTTGTTTTGTTTCTAATTATTTATCAAATATACAAAACTTATTTTAATTATTAACAATAAAATGTTAATTATTTTTAAATTAAATTGTAAATCCTTGTATAGCAAATGTTTATCATACCAAGATATATTACAAAATCCTTCTCAATCACTTCTTTTTCTATAAAAGTCTCCTCCATAACGCCAAAAATAATACCTTTAAACAGCGTTATATTAATTTCGTATCCTATATATTCCATTTGTTTTTTATTTTTTTAAAGTCTTCGTAGTCATCACTTAACTTCAGTTTAACAATATCTTTTAAAACCTCATCTCTTTCTTGAATATTTATCCTGTCAGATAACTGATTTAACTTTTGTATAATTTCTTTTTTCATCGTATAAATTGTATCATTATTATTAATCATTGCTGCTTGGCTTTCCTCTAATAGATAACAAGGCTTTAACACTTTACTGTTGTTCCACATAGTTGTCATAGGACAATATTTGTTTACAGGTTCTGGCATCTTAATATCATTTAACCAGAACATATAATTTGCTTTAGGGTCATTAACAAAGTAAAAAGCAACCTTACCAGTAGCTATTAGCTTATCGTATTTAAACTTTTCAATCATCTTAGTAGAATAATGTTTATTTCTAAACTTCATCTCTATAACGCATTCTTTTCCTTTTGGAGTTAAACCCTCTGCATCCCAGCTTTCACTTCCTTCTCCTGTCCAATTTAATTGCCATCCATCTAAATTTAAAATGCTTACTACTGATTTTTCTAGTTGATGTTGTTTGTTCAAATTTATTTATTTAGATTAATATTTTCTATCAATATCAGCAATCCACATTAAGTAAATCTTACCATTGCAACTACAAGGTTCGTGATATTTATGGTTGTAATACTTTGCGTGTAATGTACATAATATCTTTCTATATTCTGGAGTTAGTTTATTTGTAACGTTTGCTTTAAAATCAACCCATATATTTTTATCTTCTTCTACCATAACTCAACGTCATTAAGTTTATTCTTTCTATCCTCACATCCACAATTTTCTCCCCATATCTTTTTAACCAGCCACTTGATTCCAGTATAGGTTGTAATTAATTCAATTAAATTTCCTAGTTTCATAACAATTCATCTTTTAGTTTATTTTTAACTGTATTATAAGTATTGTAAAGGCTATAATATCCAATCTTTGTATCTCTGCTTAATTCTGCAATACTCTTTCCTTTAGCAACCAATTCAAATACTTTCTTGTCGTACCAGAAAACGTCATCTACTGCGTTCAAATAGCTGTTTAGAAACTTCTCGTATTGAGCTTCATATTCTAAAGGGTCTATTTCTTCAAACTGTTTATCAATTTCATCTAAAGATACTTTTTTAATTTTAGAACTAGCACGAAGATACTGTACATAGATTCCTCTTAATTGTTTAAAAACATAATAGTAGTTCACTTGGTCGCCATACCATAAGTTTTTACCTTCCCTTTCATATCTAATAAGATAAATATACATTTCCTGTACTATATCTTCTTGTATATTTGCAGGACAACCAAAAGACTTTACAATATTTATCCAAGTCTTGTGTTTCTTGTATGCTAATTCAACTAATTTTGACATATATTTAAAATGGTATTTCTACGTGTTTAGGTTTTTGTGCTATATAATCTTTTAAAGGGTCGTAAATGTTACCAACCACAAAAGGTAATCCGTATTTATTTACACTAAAATCAAAACTTTCAAACGAGTAACCTCTACTCAATTTGCAGTTTACTGTTATATTGTCTTTATGAACTGTATTAGGCTCTAATGCAATTGCTGTTTCACATTTCTTGTATAGGAAACTTCCTAAATGACCAGTTGCTTTATCACTTCCATAATTACTATGTATTACAGTTATAATATGGCAATCATATCTTGCACTCCATTCCATTAATTTTTGCGTACAAAGGTTAGATTCTTCAAGATTATTTACATCGCTTACAAGGTCTGCAATTCCGTCTATTATAACCAATCCGTTGTTACCTTTATTTTGTTCTAAAGTCCATTCAATGAATTTTAGCCTTGTTTTATAATTTATAGTTCTTAAAGCATAAGTCTGATAACATCCAAAGTCTTTTAATCCAGTCATATCTTCAACTCTTTTAAATACCCTTTGACTATGCCAATGACCTTGCTCTGTATCAAAATGAATTAAACACCTTCCATTTCTATTTCCTTTTATATTTCCTCCAAAATTATTCTTTCCGCTTAAATAAACACTTGCTAAAAGTGATATAAAAAATGTCTTCTTTGTTTTTGGTGGCGCCTGTACAAAAGAGAAGTTTCCATAGGTTCCAATTGGTATTGGTATCTTTATATCTCCATCTTTTGTTGATATTATTTTTTCTCCTAAACTTAAAGCAGTTGGAGGATATGCAACAATCTCATCTGTTGTTATCCTGCATTCTTCTGCAACAAGTTCCATTTCCATTTGCGTAATTGTCTGTTCTTCTGTCATTGTTTATAAATTTGTCCAAATATATAAAAAAAAAGGGTGGCTATTAAACCACCCCTATTTAATTTAATAAGGAAAATCAGACGCTACTTCTTCAGATACTTCTTGTTTTACTTCTTTTTCTGCATTTACAATACTTCCATTATTCCAAACTACTTTACCATTTCCCAAATATGATTTAGGTTTTTTATCTTGGTTTTCTTCTTTAGTTTGACTAACAAATACTGCTGTATTGTTTCCGTATCTTGTTTCGTCATTAATTGACATTGTTAAGTTGATGTATACTGCACCATCTTTTCCTGCTACAAATTTTTCCTTAGGTAATTTGTCTACTCTTAAACTGTAATTGATAATTGCACTCATAATAATTCTATTTAATTTAGGTTAATAATTATATTTATTTTCTTTTAAATGATTCTGATTCATCTTCTCCAAAAACTCCCAATTCATAGAAGCCAGTTAGTTTTAATACCGCTCTTGACATTGCTCTTTTTTCTGCCATTTCAGCCACATACCAACTGTTTGTGTTTCCATCTTTAATTGTATCTCCTTTTAATGCGCTTCCAAAAGTCTGTATCATTTTACCTTCCTTTTGTGCATTTGCTTTAAATACTGCAAAGTTAGGTTCACATTTGATAACTTCATAATCTACATAAATTTGTTCTTTAGCTTGTATCTTATCAATACCTTGTCTAGTTAAAATTGTGTAGTGCTGATGCTTGTAAACATCATCTGGAGTTAATTCATACTTTAAATAAAGTTCTTTTAATTTGTCTGTTTTCATTATCTTAATTTTAATACTGTTACTTGTCCTTCTAAAAATTCAACTCTGTTTTCTAATGCCATAATTCTTGCATTTAAATAATCTACTAAATCATCTTTCGAGGATTGT
>Ga0222650_1000484_pt1 | contig 30575 bp, 22 predicted proteins | sample AntAcemetagen367_FD_179820 | JGI IMG/M metagenome (GOLD analysis project Ga0222650, IMG submission 179820) | Saline water microbial communities from Ace Lake, Antarctica - #367 | ecosystem: Environmental > Aquatic > Non-marine Saline and Alkaline > Saline | place: Antarctica: Ace Lake... | reverse complement strand
ACATCACTCTTGGCTCGTCTAGAATAATGCATCTTCACGGAGGGCCCGTAGTTCAATGGATAGAACAATGGTTTCCGGTACCATAGATTGGGGTTCGACTCCCTACGGGCCTGCCAACTCAACTCCCTGAAAATCAAAGAGTTGAGCGAGAATCCACCTTCTGGAAACAGAGGTGGATTTCTTCGTGACTAAATTTTGACCAGTTTCAACTCGCGAAATGCAGCGCGATAGTGCGAAACTAGTCACATGGCGAAGGCACGACCGGATAAACGAAACGGGGTAACCGTCACCGAATGGAAGGGACACCCCTCTTATAAATGGCGTGTCAGCTTCCCGGATGGAGGAAAGCGACGCTCAAAAGGATTCAGGAAAAAGTCTGGGGAAGAAGGTGCCTTAGAATTTGCAGGAGCTAAGCGGGAGGAAGTTCTGAACGAAGGAACTCGTCATGAATCTCTCACCGATGAGGAACGCCGAGCGGTCATCGCCTTTCGCAATCTAGTCAAGAAGCTGCCCAAATCAAACAGCTCCCCCACCCTGATCGACGCCATCACTCTGTTTGAGGAAAATCAAAATTTGCGCCACAGATCAAAATCCGTCAGCGAAATCGTCGAAAAATATCTCATCAGTCTAAAAAGAAAGGGCATTGGAGATGACTACCACTACACCATTCGAAAACGGCTTGAACGATTCACCGGAGATTACGGGGAATGGTTGGCTTGCGATATCTCTCAAGAACTGACTGAGGAGTGGCTTGAAGATCTCATGCAAAGCCCGACGAGCTACAACCATTTCCGGGCCGCTCTCGTTCAACTCTTCAATCATGCACTAGATTTTGGAACGGTTGATAAGAACCCCATCTCAAAAATTGCAAAGAAGAAAAAAGGCACCACCGAAATTGAAATCTTAACGGTCCCAGAAGCAAAAGCCCTCCTCTTACATGCTTCTGAGGAGATTATTCCAGGACTTGTTTTGGGAATGTTCGCTGGAATCAGAAGAGCAGAACTTTGCCGAATGGATTGGAGCGAGATCGACTTCGAGCAAGACCTCGTTGAAGTCACGGCAGCGAAAGCCAAAACCGCAGCACGCCGGTTGATCCCGATGCGCCCTAATCTCAAAGCATGGCTTTTCCCTCATCGAAAAAGCGAAGGACAAATCATGCCGACAGAAATGGTTTATCGCAACCGGCTCGATGCCGCCAGGAAGGGAGCCAGTATTCAGAAGTGGCCCCATAATGCCCTCAGGCATTCTTTCACCTCCTATAATCTAGCAGCCTTCCAAGACGCTCCCGCCCTGGCACTCGAAATGGGTCACGGCGACACAAGAATGATTTTTGAACACTACCGAGCCCTTGTAACTCCCAATGCAGGAAAGGCATTCTGGAAAATTCACCCCTCAAAATAAAGAGTGTGAATTCCTCAGATTACCTCTGGGATTTAAGGAAGCGAACAACCTCCCCCCAGTCGAAGCGGACACTTCTACCCCACTGGATACACGGCAGATCGCCTCGTGTTTCGATCTTACGAACACTCACGCGGAGCTTTTTTGCCAACTCTTTCTTCGTAAGGAGTTCGTCCGGAATCACCTCCTCCTCCAGCGTTTCAGTAAATATTCTTTCCATTTCTACTGAATACTTCGACAGAAGCCCCTCTCTCATCCGAAGCAGAGCAAAAAAAAATCATCATCCGAAGAATCCACCTTCTTCCTCAGCATAAAGAAGCTAGGTTTGACGAAGCGAATGCCCGACCTCCCCCCAGAATTCACCGCAGCAGAAAAGGAAGCCCTTTTGAGTGAAGCCATCGACAACTGGGGAGCCCGCATCGTCAAATACCTGACCTCACTTTGCCGAGACCGGGAACTCGCAAAAGATATCGCTCAAAAACTATGGATCTACGTTTACCAAGCCTTCAATCCATGGGACTACGGCCACATCGGTTACTTGGAACGAAAAGCACGAAATCTCTGGATCGACGATCTCCGACACAAGGGAAGGCGACCCGAAGTTGATTTCGTAGACCAGACACCAGAACAAGGGACGCTATCTGAAGCTCCCGAACCACAGACAGCAGAACGAGAAGAACAGCTTTTTGCTGATTTTTGGGATCACTTTCACGGAACTGAATTAACGGAACAACAGAAACAGATTTTTTGGTGGCACGAGCGGTATGGCTTCACGATGCAGGAAGTCGCTGAAAAACTCAGTATCGCGAAGTCCACAGCACATGACCATCTCAAGCTGGTCAAATCACGCTGCCTCAACTACCTTAACCAAAACTGAAGAAATGGATTCTGACCCACTACCCCCAAAAAGTGAATTCGATTTGACGAACATGGTTCGTGATTTCGGAAAACCTGTCACGCCCGGGCTCAAAGAATCCGTCGTGGAAGCCGTCAGAAAACTCGAAAGAGAAAAGACACTCGATAAGACTTTTGACAAACAGCAGTCAGATGATCGCGAAGGACCGAATTTTTCCCACTAGACCCAGACAACTCGACTCAAGAATGGCTTCTGAAGATGAAATGGCATCAGTTGGAGACTATGTTTGAATATACCAATCAAGAAGAAGCCCTGAACCAATCCAAACCTGAGTGGATCCGCATCTCCGAAGCCGTAAGAATCTTCGGCATTTCCCGGACGAAACTCTACATGCTGATCAAGGCAGGGAAGTTCACCTCGGTATCTCTCAGGGAACGATACCAAGCCAGAGGCACCATCAGCAGGATTGCCACATGAAAGTCACGGTAGTGAACCAAGTAGCATAGACAGGCTTCTAGAGCAGACATTGCAGCAACGACTGAAAAGGTAGCAGAGCTACCTCAATATACCGTCAACCAACCTCCTCAAATCATTATCCTCTTTCGCCCTCTCTTCATTCCACCCGCAAGAAACTGAATACCGCTCTTCACAAAGCTCAGCGACTTTACACTCAAGGAGTTTTTTCGACCGTTTCTGCACCAGAGCAATTTCGGGAACTACCGCAATCACTCCCATCGTTTCACAGGCAACGAGAAGCTGAATATACGACGAACACTCCAAAGCGATAAACGGACCTTCCGGGTAGGCTTCGACCAACCGGTCAACAGCTTGCCTTGTTTTCCCATTCCCGTTTAAGACTGCGAGGGGCTGTTTTTTTAATTCTCCCCACTTCCTCATTCCTCCCCCTTCAATTCCCACTAGCCTTAGGCCATACCCCGCTAACTCGCGAGATTCTATGCCTGGCGAAGAAGTCAGCGAATGGGAAACTGCCAAATCTACTCGCCCCTCGGACAAGGCGCGTGACGATTCCTGCGAACGCATATTGAAGAACTGGATATTCCTTTCCTCACATAGCCCCAATTTTACCAGTGTTGGCATCAAATACCACAGAACGAGGCTCTCGTTGGCAGCAATGCGTAGCGGAATTTTCTGGTCAGATAGCCCGCCAACCACGCGATCAAAATCGGTCAGAAACCTTCGGACCGATCCGACCAGGGTTTCACCTTCCCGACTTAACCGACTTGGTGAAGAACTTCGGTCCATCAATTGAAACCCAAGGGAACTTTCCAACTCCTTAACCTGGCGACTCAATTGACTCTGCCTCGAAGGATCATTCTTGGCTGCAGCCATTATTCCACCGGCATCGTGAATCTCACAGAGGCTAATCAAGCGCTCGATGGAAACGCCCTTCCTTTTCAACAACTCTCCCAACATGACTGCTCAGTCATCCTCCATGAGCCTCTTAAGTTTTGCAAGAATTCAATTTATCAGCTCAACTCCTCTCATCGACGGACGAGAAAGTCTGAAAGACTGAATTAATTAAGATGCAAACACTCAACCTCTCTTCAGCTTCTCACCAAAAACTTGTTTCCACCCTTGAACCCCTCATCAGGGAGAGCTTCCTGGATCGCGAACAGCTTCTGTCGTTAATCATTTACACAGCAGCTGTATATGAACCAACTTTAGAATCAGCAGAGGACGTATTCGTACACGGATTTTCTGCCCATAGCGCCTTCATTCGGTGGGTCAACAATACCCCTGCGCGCTCTAAATTCTTTGATAGTTTTGAAGATGGTTTCTTCGATGAAACTCCTGACGAGATGGTGAATTTAATATCGGAAATGAAACACCCGATTTCAGATCATGGATATTATGGAACCCTTGTTGCTATGGCCCAAATACTCCTCGCGTCTCACGACGATCCCGTTGGCGTCCATATCCGAGAAAACAAAAAAAAATCGTATCTCACTCAACAAGTTTTTGAAGCTGTGATAGAGCTTCTAGATTTCCAAAAAGACGAATCACTGAAAATTCAATCGACAGAAACCGACGTATCACCCTCTGTCATTGGAGCTTTAAACAGCAATATAGAGCTAGATCTCCATATTTCGAACTGGGCAGAAAATAGTGCCATTTGGCGATTTCTAGCAGTCCTCTTTACTGATTCAGAAAGCTCCATCAAGTCCAGTTTCTCAGACATGATGGCAGATGAATTCTGTGAAAACTATGATTGGGATACTCAAGTTCTGAAGAAATCAGGTAGAAACCTTGTCAGTGAATGGCATGATGCCGGAAGAAAATTTCTATTACTCCCCCCTTTCAACCACCCTGCGACTGGCAAAAAAAAGCGTTTCGTTCACACCGACTGGCTAGAGTCAGTTACAAAGCGAATCAAGGCAGGTCAGAGCTACTGCATCCACCTCCCAGCCTCATTCTTAAGCAGCACCAAACCTCATGAAGTTTCTCTTCGCCAACAGATGGTTGAGAAAAAACTACTCAAAAACGTAATCCAACTTCCTCCCAGCATGTCAACTGGCCACTCGATTCCGTCATGCCTTTTAATCCTCGAAGGATCGCAAGAAAACGACGCGCTTTTTGTTGATGCATCGGATTGCTGTCGACCAAGAGAAAATGGAAAATCTAGAGTGATTTTTGACACCCAGCTCTTCTCTGGACTGTTAAATTCATCGGAAGACCCCCGAAAATCTATCGGAATCAAAGTGCAAAATTGGGAAGCTGAAGAATATTCGTTAGCTGTAGCTATCCACTTCGCTCCTCCAGCTATGCCGACAAAACCGGGCACAGAATTATTTCAGCTGGCAGACATAGTCACAGGATTAGTGGTCGGTAATGATAAGCTGACAGGCGAATTCTTGGTGTTGAGCACAAAAGATCTTAACGGCCTAGAAACCCTCGCCCCAACTTTATCCACGGAAGCATCTCAACGAACCTCCAGGAAAACACTCAATGCGCGTTACTACAAAGAACTCTATTATGACTCACTCGTAGTATCAGACATCTTCTCCAAACAGTTGAAAGCCTCTCATTTCGAGTCCGCCGAGGCACACCCTGAGCGGATTTACATGAATTCCAGTCTGCATACCTTTACCATTAAGAGCGAAATGGTTAGGGCGGACTGGCTTCTTCATGCCCTCGACACAGATTGGGCAAGAGAACACTTGCGACGTCGCACCACTGGCTTGACGATACCAAGAATTCGAATGCGGGATCTTCTCTCCATTCCAATTTTGCTTCCGTCTTTGGAGCAGCAAGCCGAGGAAATCAAAGAGATCAAGCGGGAACGCTTCGACCTTCTAGCACTGAAGGCGGGACTAGAATCTCAACTCCAAGAAAGTAAATCACGCGAGCAGCTCTATCTTCGGGCCAAAACCCACACCATTGCCCAACAATACAATGGCCTGAAATCCGATATTAGTGTCCTGCGCAAAATCATCCAGCGAACGGGACAACTTGATGCCTCCGCAACTCCCATCCCAGAGAACCCGACAACCGTAGGTGACCTGACTGATTTCATCTATTCCTCGTGTTTGGAATTAGGTGAGATGATCGAGCATCTTGACAAGCAGAGTCTTTCTCAACCCAAGAAAGATTTTGTCTTAAACGATGTTGTAGAAGATTGGATCAAACAGCACCAATACCCCGGTCTGGACATCTTAAGCTCGGGACTCGGAACGGGAGTGTTCTGGGATGAAGAAGGTTCGGACCCAATCCGCTTTTCTGGATCGTCCCCCGCAGACCTTTCAGTAATCCTCACAAATCTGGTTGAGAATGCCAGACGTCACGGCTTCCCCGGAGCCTCGATGAAGCAACCCAAAGTTGAAATCTCCCTCTCCTACGACTCGACAGACGATGAAGGGCCGTTCGCGATTCTGCGAGTGGCTAACAATGGAGTTCCACTCCCCGATTCCTTCACCCTGTCTCATTTCACCGCCCCACGAATCGCCACCGGCGCCACCGGTAATTCCGGCATGGGGGGCTGGATCATCCAGGAACTCGTATCAAACGCGGGAGCAGAGCTGATTATTGTTGATCCTGAGTTTCTGGAAGATGACTTTACTACCGCTTTCGAAATCAAATTCTACCTCGCTTAAACTCTAATGCCTAACGCTCCACTTTTAAAAATCCTCTGGATCGAGGATCAACCCAATGAAAACGCCTCTTTTCCCCGTGATTGCGCGGTGGAAGGCTTCAAGCTCGTCAACGTCCTCACGGCTGAAGAAGGAATAAAGCAGCTGAAGAAAAACCCTCAACTCTACGCGGGCGTCATTCTTGATGCCATGGGCTACAAAAACAGCTCGGACGAAGGCCTCAATAAAGCAGGTCTTCACTACGCCTTGAAGGAGATTCATGCCATCATGCCCGATCTTCCCAAGGTGATCTTCACCGGACAGAAGAATCTCTTTAATAATGAAGATTTCGAAGAAGCGGTCGCGATCCCCGTCTTCCACAAAACTCAGGACAACGATCCGCTTTTTGATGAGTTAAGGAAACAAATCGAAATCCGCCCAGATGCTGAACTTCGCCGGAGATACCCTGACATCTGCAACCTTTGCGACGGTGACTTCCTTCCAGCCACGAAATGGTCAGAGACTCTCTATCCTGCAATAAAGGAAGCTCACGAAGGAAGTCTCAACCCCGACCGCTTTAATGGTCTTCGGAAGGTCCTAGAAGCTGCCCTGAAGTCTCTCGCCTCAAATGGCATTCTCCCCGAGTGCTTCGATGAGGCTGGACAAATTAACCTGAAATACTGCGAACTCCTTTTGAATGGCCGCTCAGTCACTCCGCACAGACAGGATACGATTCACTACTATCCTTCTGCTGCTCTTCTCGATGACACCGATCAGGCCCGAATACAGCTTCTCAAGATTCTCACCTCTGAGGAGTCTCACGAAAATCAACACCATCGCACAGTCGCGGACCTTTCTTGTGCTGTCTTCACACTCATTAGCCTCCTCCCCTCTCTTAAGGAGCTTTCCCAGAAAGAGCCCACTTGGAAACTGATCGACTTCAACCAACATGAGTATGAGATTCCTGGGAAAATCGCTCCCAACGGGCGTAACTTTTTCTCGGCTCTTGGAAAAAAGGTGAGGCTTGAGATCCCTCCCCAAATGATGGCGGCCAACTCCCTCCAGCCGCATGACCAAATCTGGGTAGTGTGCAGAAACTACCAGAACAGAACTCACGAAGTCATCGACACACGCCCCCTCTCCTAAGTCTTCGGCTCATTAACAATATTCTCCCATTGAAGATTTTCCCGAATGGGAGTGACTAACAGTGGCAAGCAAACTTGAAAAAAACGTCAAGCCCCCCTATCTCGCTTGGGAGACCTCCGCCACATTTCTCAACTTCACACTTTGGCGGACGAATCCTGCCTGACGGAGGCGATTCATCCTGATAGTGTCCGTTGTCGTGACTTCCGCCGAATACCGCAAAGCCCTTGGATCATTGCCATATTGCAAGCGCCTCCCGAGCGCGGTTTACCTGGTCGATCCAGGGGATGATGCAAGCATCCCATCTCTGCTACGGGTGACCGTTACCGAACTTCGGAAGCGCTTGGAGATCGGCTTTGACTTCAACCTGCTGAAATTCCACACCGCCTCGCCAAAGATTTCATTCCTCGCTTACCCTGATTTTGAGAAGCATCCGCACCCGGCACTTCAGGAATCGGTGATTGTCGATCTCATCACCGGCAAGATCCGTCGCGATGACTACCGCACCCGTGCAAATCCTCCGATCCTCCACCGAAAGGAAACTTTCCTGCCCTCGGATCATTCGCTCCATAAGAAGTTCGCCAAGCTAACTAAACAGGAGGAAACCGCAGGACTGCTGGACGACACGGCACGTATTGGCTTCCGGTTGAATTGGGAGCGCATCGTTTCGGAAAAAGGACTTGGGTTCAAAGGGCATCGTCTGATTAAAACCGGCCAGCTGACACTGCATGAGCCCGTTGCCCCAAAGAAGAAAATCCAACGACACAAGACCGCCCTCGTCCGTCGGAGAATTTCCAAACCGGTCAAAACCCTGATTGACGCCTGGTAACATGCACAACGCTCCTTACTTGTCTCCACTCTCATCTCCGCCTGCAGCGCGATCTTCGCTCGTTCTTCGCCACCTACCCACCCGAACAAAAGCGACCCCTCACCCAGAGTCGCTCAACAAACACGCCCATTTTTCTTTTTAGGATAATTCGTAGGCGATTTAACGGCCCCCGAGTGGACCGCCCCGGGCCGCTTGCGGCCTATCATTCATCCCACGCCACTAAAATTTCAGGGATCGGCGGACGTGTCATTGATGTTCTCTATTTCATTGCCTGTCTAACGACAATTTAATCTCATCCGCCTATGAGCCAGTATGAATCACCCTTTCTCGCTGTTCCGGCGAGTGAATGGCTCTGCTCGAATGGCTTGGCCTTTGCTGTCTTCGACGGTTTCCCCGTATCTCCCGGACACGTATTGGTAACAACTCGACGCATCGTCGAAACGTGGTTCGACGCGACTGACGAAGAGCAAGCAGCGCTCATGGCCTTGGTCAAGGAGTCCAAGTGCCTGCTCGACATCCAGCTTGCCCCGAAACCCGACGGTTATAACGTCGGTTTCAACTCAGGCGGCGCTGCCGGCCAAACTGTGCCGCATGTCCACATCCATGTGATCCCCCGATACTTGGGAGATATGCCGGACCCACGCGGAGGCGTCCGCCATGTGATCCCGGACAAAGGAAACTACTTGGCTGGCAAACCGACGAAATCCGCTGGGAATCATTCGCTAACGCTCGCAACAGGCAAACCAAACTCTCCACTTTGGAAGAGTATCGGGCAGCGTGTCTCGTCCGCCGTCGAAGTGGATCTTCTCGCATCCTTCATCCAGCCGTCAGGTCTTGATCTCATCCAACTATCAATTTTCACGGCACTGCGAGCTGGAGCGAAAATCCGGATCCTCGTCGGCGATTACCTCTACATCACCTCAGCGGAAGCGCTGCGGCGGCTGGTGGGCTGGATGTCACTTGCCGATGAAACTCTGGAAGACAGCTCCTTTGAAGTCCGACTGGCGGAAATTTCGAAACTCCCATCGAAGCCTGATTCATTCCACCCCAAAGCATGGCGTATTGTCGACTCCTCCGGCGGGCTTCTCGTCGTCGGAAGCAGTAACTTATCCAAAGCGGCCCTCGAAACCGGAGTCGAGTGGAACCTAATCAACCAGACTACCGGCTCCGAGCCCATCGACTTGGAGCTGGCTCACGCTTTCACCGATCTCTGGCAGCAAGCTACTCCGCTTGATGACGCGCTAGTCTCCAGTTATGCCCTGCATGCTAAGGCCGCCCATCGGAAGTTCCTCCCACCGGAGTCCGTCGAGTTGCCGGCAATCCTCTACCTGCCGCGTCCCTGGCAGCGAGGAGCCTTGGAATCACTCGGTCGAATCCGGGCGAGTGGATATCGGCGAGCTCTCATTGCCGTCGCCACCGGCCTCGGGAAAACCTGGCTTGCCGCGTTTGATATTCTGGCAGTCGGGAAAGCCCTAAACCGGAAACCTCGCGTAATCATCATCGCCCACCGCGCCGAAATCCTGATCCAAGCTGAAGCCACCGTCCGCACTGCCATGCAGTCGGAATGGGATGATACCCGTGTCAGTTGGTATCTCGGCACGAACAACGACATGAGCGGCGATCTCGTCGTCGCCTCGGTCCAGAAACTCACGCGTCCCGAGGGTCTCCTCGCTTTGGAGAGCCAACACTTCGACTACGTGGTCATTGACGAGGTTCACCACGCCCAAGCACCTAGCTACCGGCGGGTCATGGCCCGACTGAATGCCACCTTCACCCTCGGCCTCACGGCCACTCCGGAGCGCACCGACGGGGTCGATGTGGCATCGCTCTTCGATGACGTGCTGGCGTGGCAGGCCACGGTCGGTGATGGGATCGTGGAAGGCTCGCTGGTCCCCTTTCACTATCTGGGGATCAAGGACGATGTGGATTTCGACCAGATTCCGTGGCGCAACGGACGCTTCGATAACAAGGCACTTGAGGGAAAACTCGAAAACAGCGAGCGGATGGAGCGCCTATGGACCGCATGGCAAGCCGATCCAGCCGCTCGCACGCTCGTCTTTTGCTGCTCCCGTCGTCATGCGCTTTATACCCGCAACTGGCTTCGTCGTCGAAATGTTCTCGCTGCAGCCGTGTTTTCCGGCTCCGGCGGCGATTCGCGGAGCGACAGCCTATCAGATTTCATCGACGGCAAACTCCAGGTTTTGTGTGTGGTCGATCTTTTCAACGAAGGGCTCGACGTTCCGGATGTTGATCGGGTGGTCATGTTGCGCCCCACCGAATCCAAAGTCATCTTCCTCCAACAGCTCGGCCGCGGACTTCGCGCCGCAGAAAACAAGCTGCGGCTGATCGTCATCGATTTCGTCGGCAATCACCGAGTCTTCGCAAGCCGCCTCACTCACCTGCTTTCACTTGGCAACCATTCTGCGACATGGACGGATCTGAAGAAATTCCTCAAAGGCTCAGCCCCGGATCTGCCATCGGGTTGCCTGCTTGACCTCGAAGTCGAGGCAAAGGAACTGATGTTGAAACTCGTGCCTAAAACAGGATCGGCAGTGGTGGAAGCCTACCGCAGCATGCGTGATGAACTTGAGCGCCGGCCATCGCCAAGCGAGCTGTTTCACCATGGATACTTGCCACGAACCTTGGCCGCCCGATTCGGCTCATGGTTCGGTTTCATTTCCGAACAGGACAATCTATCCGCCGACGAGCGCCTTGTCTTCGAGTCGTTCGACTCATGGCTCGCCATGCTGGAAGTCTCCAGCCTCAACAAATCCTACAAGATGGTCGTCCTGCGGGTGCTTCTTGATCGCGATGCTCTTTGGGATGGGATGGAAATCGAAAAACTGGCAGCCGCCTGCCGGGAATTCATCCTATCCCACCCGACACTCCGCCATGACCTGCCTCCAACCCAGCAGTTTCCCGATCCTGCCAATGCGCCGATCAAGCAGTGGGCCGCATGGTGGCTGGAATGGCCGCTGTCCCGTTGGGTGGACGAGCAGGCCGGGCGGCATTGGTTCAAGTGCGAGGGTGAACATTTCATTACCGCCTTCCAGTGCCCGGAGAGTCTTCGGACCGACTTCGAATCGATGACCGCAGAGCTGGTGGACTACCGTCTCGCCCATTATGCAAAAACCCGTATCGAGAAAGCCGCTAAACTCACCGCAGGCCGGTTCCTCGCGAAGATTAGTCATTCCGGCGGCAAACCCATCCTGCGGCTTCCCACCGTGGAGGAACTTCCCGGGCGCCCCGTCGGCCCCACGACCATCACCCTACCCGATGGGAGCCAATGGGTATTCAGGTTCGTCAAGATCGCGTGCAACGTCGCCTCACCGGTTGGCAGCGATGAAAACCAGATCCTTCTACTCCTTCGCGGGTGGTTCGGCGAGAACGCCGGCGCTCCCGGCACCAACTATCAGGTAGCGTTCACAAAATCCGAAGCCGGATGGACCGTCGAGCCGGTCGCCGTGGCTGCCCCATTGAGAGTCGTTACCGCAAGTGCCGACATCGAAGAGCGCGAGAATCGGGATCTGCCGGGTTTCATGGACGAGCCTGCCGACGAAGAACGATTCACCCGCCTTGTACCTGTTTACAGCCTCGAAGCTGCGGCAGGGCTTTGGGGGCCGGAAACGGCACCGGAGGAAATCGGCTGGGCCGAGGCCGCTGGAGTATCCATCAAACCAGGAATGTTCATCGCCCGGGTTCGTGGCAACTCGATGGAGCCAAAGATCAAGGATGGAGCTTGGAATCTGTTCCGGCCCTGTCCGCAAGGATCACGCGAAGGCCGCATCGTGCTCGTCCAGTTCAACTCTCGCGGGGATCTTGAAAACGGCGGGCGCTTCACGGTGAAAAAGTATCACTCGGCCAAGAGCGTCTCCGAGGAAGGATGGAAGCACAAACAGATCGAACTTCTCCCACTGAATTCGGCCTACAATCCAATCATCGTCGAGCCCCATGAGGGACCGGAGATGGTGGTAGTCGGCGAATGGGTTTCCGCTATCCAATGAATGATATTGCAGCTCAAATTACTTCCCGAATCTGAGCGAAGATGAGCATAAAAGCGCAAGATCGGATGCGGCCTCGAGGTCCTCGGCGACACCATGCGTGAACTGGGCCTACAGTCACCGCCTCTCGACATCGACACCATGGTCTCCATTGAGCCGCCTTGGCAGGCTATCCAAGAATCGATTCTCGATAACAAACCGGATCTGAATTGATTCAACCATCCGAGGCGGAGCCCGCTCCCTCCGATCAAAGCTCCGCCAAGCAGCTCAAAAAAATCTCCCACAGCAATGGTCGCGGCCTCGAAGTTTCCTGACCCGCCAGAAGAGAGCCAAACATCATCGCTGCCAAACTTATCCTTGGCATGCCGGGAGGGATTACTAAGGTCACAAACCATGACTTAACGCCCTGTGGATGCAGGCCGCTAAGTTTTTCGCAAGATTCTCCACTTCACCGTTCCCGTGCTCAAACATCTCGGCTCAATTCCTGCCCATCTCCCCCCGAACCTCCCTCTCTCCCCTCGCTGATCCCTCCTTCACTCATCTGTTCAACCTCAAAAAAATCCTAGCATTACTATGGAAAAATTCGCACCAATTTCAGACTGGTTAGAACGTGGTGACCAATTAAAATCTTTATTGGCGCCTGAAACGGCACTTCCTGACACGGAGCTTGGCGGATTTTTAGTGCTGGATAAGGCTATTCCGTTACATGAGACCGTGAATCTTGAACCCGAATCTTTAGCATCATCGTGGGAATTGGCTCATCAATACTTAGAGCGTTGCAAGGAGGTGATTGATGTCGAGAATCCTGAATGGATCGATAACTACGAGGTGTCGTTAATTCAGGAAGAGTTAGGTGATCCACCCTCTGTCGCCTATCCGATTTATATAATTTCCACCAAGGAGGAGTCCGGGCCTGAGATGGTAGTATACATTGGAAAAACATCGTCAAAAACTAATAGGTTTGGAGGAGGGCACGCTGCAATCTCCAAACTTCACGCCCCTAAATTTGAAGGCCTCGAAAAATGGCTTTATCCTGCGTGCGTAATTCTTCTAACCAAAAATAAATGTTACTTACCTCTTGAGTGGATTAGCCCATTACCAATGGCTGAGAAACTATTGACGAGTATTGAAGCCCAACTGATTAATAGCTTTAAGCCTTTACTAAACACTCATCATATAACCAGAAAAAATTCTGTGGGAGATCCACAGATCCACATACAAAACTTCGCAAATGAATCACGGTTCCTTAATGATGAATTTGTATAACACCTCTAATCAACTACTTTCTCCCCTCGCCGCCCCAGTCTACGGGCCCTCAAGCAGCCCATCCAAAAAGCAAATTTCTGGTTTCCTATTCGACCAGTGCCTTGAAGAATCCGTCGGAAGTTTCACTGTAAAATTCAATATTGATCTTCGTCCAGATCTCATCGGGAAGGTCGTTGAGTTGCCGACGGGCAGCGACGGGCATCAGGAGGACACCGGCCTGCTTCTCGACGGCAATCTCTACAAGAGCGCATGCGTTGGGTAGCATCTCTACCGAGCCCCCGAGGTTCAATGAACCCACGATGATGAGTCCACCTCGGGTGCTTCGCTCTAACAGAGAGCCTGCCAGGGCGATCAGCACGGGCAGGCCGAGGCCGACACCAGTCTTGTCATTGTCCATGGCTCGCATCTGAATCGAGAACTCATGGGTGCGCGGGTCTCGGTCACCGACAAGCTTCTTTGCCAGCGTATACAGGTTCTGCTCGCCGACCTTGACGCTCTCCTTGAACCCGGGAGGTGCAGGCGTATTCAAGATACGGACGCCGCCGCCGGGGCCGGATGCGACTTCGATGCGGTAGAGGCCAGCACCCGCCTCGCCACTGCCCGGGCTGATCGCCCAGACCTGGCCGGGCGGGAGAGGGTCGCTCTCGATGGCCTCGTCGCTGTGGAGTTCCGGCGTCGAGACGAACTGCTCCACGCCATCGGCTCCCATCAAGTAGCTGAAGTGCGTGTTGCGAAACTCGCTCTTGAGGCATCGCTTCTGCTGCTCCTTCACTCGCCGGCGGGATTCCAGGGCGATCCGAACGATGCTCTCCAGATCCTCGTCCGGCACCTCCATCTCCGGATCAGGGAAAAGAAGTTTCAGCAATCCGCTGACCGTCTTGTTCACCGCCTCGATGTCGCGGCCGCTCAGGGCTCCCCCGAGGTAGACCCGCGACTGCATCGTCGAGACGCGGCTGGTGTGTCGCATCTTGCTCCAGCACTCGCTAAGGAAGTCACTCACGAAACCGAAGTGGTCGGTGAGGTGAATATTTGGGTTGAGCTTCGGGAAATCCCAACCGGCGGCGTAGGCATGGATCCGGTCGTGGAAGGCTGTGTCGTCTCGCATTTCAGGTGGAAGCGGACTGAGGAGGTGCCCGATCTTCTGTTGCTGCTGCACGTCGACATCAAAGTTGCCGACCATCACGATGCTACCCTCGGCACGGATGCTCTCCTTGCCCCGGCTAAACTCACCGGAGGCCATGTAGCCCTTGAGGATGTTCACGCCATCCTTCTGGTCGAAAGAGATACCAGTCACCTCATCGAAGCATACCACGTCGTAGAGGCAGACAAGTCCCCGCTGACCGTTTGCATTGTTCACGAACATCTTGGCCACGGTCGCCTTGCCTCCGGAAATCAGGTGCGAGTAGGGCGAAATCTGCTGAAAGATATGGCTCTTGCCGGTTCCTCGGGGCCCAAGCTCCACCATGTTGTAGTTCCGTTCGGCGAAGGTGATCATCCGCAGCATGACTACGTTCTTGGCACGGTCGGTCAGCTCGTTGGGCTCCAGCCCGATCGAGCGAATCAGGAAGTCACGCCACTCAGAAACCGTGAACTCCCGACGTCCCTTGGCGAGGGTTTCGAGCACGTCCGATTTCGAGAGCTGGATTGGGCGAAGCATCTCGATGGAAAACGGTCGACCGCCATTCTCCTGCGCGATGATCGAATCGTAACCGAGGGTCACCTCCGCGTAGAAGCCGTCCGTCAGCATCCGCTCATGCTCCCTGACCAGCTTGTCCGGGATACGCACATCCTTCAGGGCGAGGCTGGGCAACTCGGCGAGGTAACAGTCGTTCTTCGCGTCCAGACGCGCTCGGACGATGTCGATAAGCTTCACCGATCCGGCTTCACGGGCCTTGGCTTTAAAGAGTTCCTCCTGTCCGGTTCGCACCGTCCGATTCGATAACTGCTTCTCAACGATTTTGAGGCCCTCCTGAATCTCCTCTTCGTCGACAGTGGCGCAGTAGCGGCCAAGCAGGAACTCGACCACGTAGGTCGGCACCGGATACTGCCGGGCGTATTTACGCACGAGGTCCTTGCGGACGAGGTAGCCGTCGAATACCGCGGCGGCTTTTTGGTCGAGTTCGTCTAGTTGCATGGAAGGAGCCATGCCCGGCAGCTTCTCACGGGAGGCATGCGAGGACCTCATGGCCCTAAAACAGCAAGCACTTCGTGACCTTGACGTCCAAGCCCGCTCGAACGGTTTGGATCGCCTTTCGCTCGGCGAGGGTGGTCGCCCGAAGCAGACCTACATCCACCTTGAAACCACGCTTCCATCATGAACTCACTACCGGATGAGATTGGGGAATTTAAAGGGTCCAAGAAAGGGTTTGCCGGCTGGTTCAGCGAGGCGATTTGGGGGCACCGCTTCAAATGGCCGTTCGTCTGGCCGCTGACGCTCGAATTCCTCGGCATGGCTGAAGGCCTCTTACATCGCAAGAAGCTACTGGAAAAAACACAACCGGAAAAGGACACCGCTTACACCGCGCCAGTCTCCAAAGAACTCCGGATTCTTGTCTTCAACAACCCCAGACTCCTTCAAATCCGTAATGAGTTCCAAGGCAACGAAGCAGCCACTTGGGAGGCATGGATGCAGGACATGGCCGGGCGGGTCGGCGATCATCCCATCGACTTCCGCTACTTGAAGGAAGCCATGCCGTCCTTCAATGACCTGGTCGAGCGGATTGAGTTGGTCCGAAAGCTGGCGCTTGAAGCCGAATCGAGCCGGAAGATGACACAGCGTCTGCTTTTCCCCATCGGACCTGCCGCGCTCTACGAGCCCGGTGAACTCTCCTTCACCCGTGACCGAAACACCTTCACACGCATCGGAGAGATCGCCTATCTCATGGTCAGCCGAGCCGACCAGCACCTCCGGGACGAGCTCAGGGAGCAACTCACCAAGTTCCTTGATGGGGATACCCCGCGGAACCGGCTCATCCAGAGCCTCTTCCCGCCGCCTCCACGAGTGCGTGGCAGCGAAAAAGGAGGGACATACCTCCCTTACAAGGAGCATCCAGCCTTCAACCGTATGGCGGAGGACCTCATTGCTCTCTTCCGGCTCGGGCTTCCCCACCAGGACGCACTCGAGCACATCCGCTTCATGCTTCCCTTTCATCTTTACCTTTACGCGCTGGAGACATCGGCAGCATGGATTGGGCAGGACAAGATCATTCTTGTCTGCGAAATCCCGGGTCCGAAAATGGACGTGGCACGACGTGCATCAATCGCCAGCCGTGACGAGAACGAAGCCAAGGGGCTGGAAGCCCTCCGAAGCTATGTTAGCAAAAGGATCGACGCGGATGAGGAGGTGACCGAGCTTCTTCGACCGGACGTCCGCCCCGACCTCACAGAGCATGAGCGGGCGGGAGAGCTCACCCAACTCTTAGCCGGGCTTTTTGCTCTCAATAAGGAGCAATCGGAAGCACTCAGCAGGCTACCTTCTCGCGAAGAAGTCCAGAGCAGTCTCCTCCGGGAAGCCGAGAAGGCCTACAGAGACGAGACCATGGCTGCCTTCGAGGGCCTCGGCCGCGCCGCTGGATTGATTGACTCACGCGGGACCAACAAGAAGCGCTACGCGCCAACTGACGGTCTTCTACGTGCCCTTGTCCTTGCCAACGTTCAGGACGATGGCCGGATCGAAGAAGCGGATTTCCTTAAACTTGTGCTCGACCGCTACGGACTGGTTTTCGGGCACCGCGAGGGTTCAATCACAGTCGCCCGAACATCTCCCGAGCTTTACGACGAAAGCGATTACAAGAGAAACCAAACTCGACTCACGCGGCGACTGGTTGGGTTGGGCCTCGGTAATAGCATGAGCGACGCTTGCACCTACATCACCAACCCGTTCGTCCAACACTCCCTGCGTCCGAAGACCGACCCCTTCCCGGCATGAATCAGTTCTCACCAACCACGGCAGCAACCGACGCAGTTCCCTCCGCCTCTACTGAAGCGGACACTCAATCGCAATTCGAAAAAATCAAGGGTTCTAGCGAGCGCATCATCGGAAAAGTAGCCTTCCTCTGTCTCCGCAATGAGGTGGCTGAGATGCTCTATGACGACCCGTTTACCGGCTGCTTCTTCATTCTTTCCGGTTTCACCCCCGGGCAGATTGCCGAGTTCGTCGTCGCCTCGACTGCGCACAAGAGCGTTTCTGACAAACTTCACATCGAGCTGCCGCGGGCAGCCTTCTCCGGTGTGGTAGAGGATTCCTTACTAGTCGACCATTCCGCAGTTGATACGAGAAATCAAAGGCCTTATGGCAAGATAACACTCGCAGTGGACCTAGAGCCCGACGCAGGCCAATCCCTAAACCACAAGGAAACGATTGCCGCAACCTCTCTGAAGGGCAGTGACTACGCTTCCAAAATCTGGTTTGAAATCGTCGCAGCGGAACTCAACGCCACCTTCGATGAGGAGCGGCGTAAGCAGATCGAGGCAATGATCAAAGGCCTCTTTGAGGCCGGTCACTTCGGCATCGAATCCGCAGCAGACTACATTCACCAAGTGATGCGGGAGGTCGAAGACGGGACTTTACTGGTGGCAGCCGCTGGTCTCAAACTTCCTCTACTCGGCCTGCCCCGTTATGAGGACTGCTTCAAACCTCTGGTCGAAAAGAAACTGGGCCAACCCTCCCAGTGGCGGGATCGCTTCGAACTGCATCAGAAGAAAGAGAACTATCTAAACCGTAGGCATTCGTCGGGCCAATTACTCGCACCCGAGGACCTCCTCAAGACCTACGAGAAGCTCAGCGACGCGGCCTCTAGCGGTGACTCGCCGATCCCCGGTGACCTTCTCGAGGCATTTTGCGACTACGCCAATGCAGCGCCTCAAGACCACGCTCCATCGAAGAAGTTGTTCTTCGGCTACGACTGGGCTGTAGTGAGTAAGTTCTTCGAGAAACCATCGAGAAAAAGTCCTGTCCGCAAGTTCGTCGAAGACACCAAGAAAGCACTGGAGTTCAAGGGTAAGCCACCGACCACGTCCGACGACGCTATTCTCGCTGAGCTCAAGTCGAAACCGTCTTGCAAATCCGGAAATGCATCCGACGAGGAGAAAGCATTCTATGAGAGCCACGAGGACGCGATACTTTCTTTTAGCCCGAAACTGGCAGCTGAGTGGCAGGATTATGTCTATGAGAAGCGGGCTACGTGCACAGACCTCTTCGCCGGACTCTTCGACTGCATCCGTCGGCACCTTTCAGGGCTTACTCCAGGCTATGAATGCCGAGTGCTGATCGAGGGAGTTCGCCAACACCGCCCGTCAGACTTTGCTGGCCTCAGCCCACGCGCTTGCGAGTACTTTGAACGTCACTATGCAAAGCTACCTGATATCACGAACAATCTTGTGACGTTCGCCGGACCGGGAACCGGACGAAGAGAAACCCTCCTCCCCAACTACCGCGAGGCCGTGAAGGAGCTTGTAAAAAGTGCCTCGGGAAAAAAGAGGAGCAAAATGGCGAAGGCCATTGAGTTTCGGATCGCCATTATACAACGACCGCCCGGTGGATCGGATTCCTCGGAGGTACAAATAGCAAGTATTCCCCTCACTTGGAAGTTCCCCGCGGCGTCCGTTCCAGCCAATGAACAGGCCGACGTGGCGGCCATCCTCAAGCATGCCTCCAAACCGAACAAGTCGGTCCTCGTAAGTGGCGAGGCCTACTATGCAGCGGTGGGAAAAAAGGGCATGCCCCTCACAATATCTCTCGAAGACACTCGCGGGTTCGCTCCGAGCAAAGGAGATGGAAGCTTCATCCCGTCACCAGGAAAAATTCAGAACATCGACAGCGAAATCCTAGCCACGATCGACAAGGCCGCCTCCGAAGGAACCCTGCAGCCCGAAGGACGAGACGCGATTGCCAATGCCATGACTGACTTCGCGGCAAAGCTCGAATCGGCGCTCATGGCTTATCACGACAACGCCCTAGACTTGGAGCCGATCCTGCCTATGGTCGATGCCTACCGTGTCCTTCACACCGAGATTGCGAGAGTGGGGCATGAGTTCACACGGAAGCGAATCCTCCAGAAACTCTGGGGCGTCGGATGCGTCACGGTTGAGGAAGCCAACCACCGCCCCGCCCTTTCAATTATCTGTCCATGGCACCCTCTCCGCCTTGAAGCATTCAGGGCGCGGATACTCCAACTAAGTCAGCATCTCACCAAAGCGCTCCAGCCGAGGGACCAGCAGTTCTCCGACAACCGGAAGGGAAGCCTGTTCTTCAAGGACGTCTCTGAGCATTGCGAGTCTCCACTCCATCCGGACCTCTCCCTCGTTTCCCAAGGCACGGAAGCCAAGCTCATGGTTCTCGGGCGGCATCTCGGAAACTACTCGATTCATCAATCCGCCGAGGACCAGGACCTCATGGCGGCGGTGCAAGCGGTCGAAGACAATTCCGCCGAGGCTGCCCAAGCGATCCTCAACGAAGTCGACGAGTATCTCCGCCTTCAACCTCACGAGCGGGACAACTTAGCCATCCTCCTCTACAACTGCGGATCTCGCGAACTGCCCGCACGACTCGTCAGTGAATTCAACAGGCGAAATCGCGACCCAAAGCGGGACAAGGTCAACTGCGAGCTCCTCCTCACCCACCGCAACGAACAACACCTACAGGAGATCTACCAAGAACTCGTAGCCGACACCGCCGCCGGAAACGGAAAAGGCGACGAACGGGACGGGGATTTCCTTTCCCGCGTGAGGATCAACATTTCCGCCTCCAGCTCCGTCAGCCCGACACGCCGGACCACCCGGAGCAAGCCGACCGACATTGCGTATTGTCGTGATCTCTTCTCCAAAGAGGCCAAGCTCCTCTGGCAGTGGACCAAGAAAGGTGGCAACACCCTCGATGCGGTAGATCTGGTCCCGCACCAATGGAATCGTATGCTGCCCTTTCGCGAAGGCAAGCACGTTGCCGAAATCTTCCTCACCTGCCCGGCACAAACCTCGGCTGGGTGGAGCTACTTGCGTAACCTAGGTTTCATGTGCGACCAGCTATCCGAGAAAGCTTGGGAGAATGACCACCAAGCCATGCCTGTCCGCTCGTTGAACTTCGACAGCAACGACGTCGACCAGATCATCACTGAAACGCACAAGCTTGCCGTCTGGGTCGTCAATCAGGACGAGCTTCTCGACCGACGGTTGCTCGAAGACCAAAAAGTCCGGGTCATTCGCTACGTCCAAAGCAGGAGCATGGGTCGAAATCTCGTAGTTTCATCGACCGCCAGGGACACATTGCTCGTCAACACAATCCGAGAACTTATGAAGCAGCTGCTCCCGGCGGCAACAACCGGGACCGAAATCGAGGCAATCGTTCAGCGCTTCATGGCCGAAGCAAATACCATCTCGGGCGGCCTGATCCTGAGAGCGGCACGACGTGCAAACAACACTAAGGAACTGATGGGAGTGGTCCTCTCGAAATACCTGATCGAAACCCAGATCGGTTCGGACCCGAAGGATTGCTGGTTCCTCCTCGACGACTACTGCCATTGGCTCGGCAAACGCGAAGGGGCACGCCTTGCCGACCTGCTCATACTCTCACCAACTGAACGCGGGGGACGCCCCCACCTCGACATCGTCGTCAGCGAGGCGAAATTCGTTACCCCGGACGCCGTGGGTAAGAGCAAGTCGGATTCGGAGGGCCAACTCCGTGACACCTTGGTGCAGATCGCCCGCGCTCTCAGTGCGGACTCGCCCCCCCTAGATCAAGACCTCTGGCTCGCCCGCCTGGCCGACATGCTCATGTCGCGCACGGTCACACCTTCATTCGGTGGAGGCAAGTCACCTGAGCAATGGCGGTCGGTAATCCGCAACCGCGAGTGCACCTTCTCGATCACCGGATACTCACACGTGTTCATCCACAAACCGGACGACTCCATCACCTCAACCTGTAAGGGGATTGAAACCAAACAGGAGGACCTCACCGCCTACCAAGAGGTGTTCAGTTGCGAGAGCACGCAGAACCTTGTCCTTCAGATGCACGCCAATAAGGTGAAGGATACGAGAAAGCTCCGGACGCAGCTCGGCCACCCGAGCTTCACTCCCCTAAGAGCACGGGACCTTTCTATCAAGCCAGACGAAACCGACGACCCTCCGCCACACAATTCCAGCAAAAATTCAAAAACCCCGGAAGATGGGCCGAGCCAGGGAGGCGATACAGGAGCGGACAACATCCCGGCAAATCCTCCCGCTCCAGACCCCGGCGAAGAACCCAACAAGGATTCTATACCAGCCAAACAGACCACAATGCCGAATACGTCCAGCGAGCACAATGCGTCCGCGGATCCCATCCTAAAGTTTCTCCAACAGCGCTCTAGCCTCCACACTGCCGCCGCAAGCGACGGCGAGGAATGGCTGCAGAAAACAGTCGCGAACCTCAAGACCGCGCTCCACTCCCGAGGCATGTCGGCGAAGCTCGCCGATGGCAAACCACCCATCCTCACTCCAAATGCGGCACTCATCCGCCTTCAGGGTGGTAAAGACCTCACGCTCAAGCTGCTCGAAAAACGTGCTGCGGATCTTTACACCACTGACGGGCTGAAGATTCTCAGTCTCCTCCCGGGAGAGAAGATAATCTCTGTCTCGATCGCCCGCCCCGATCGCCAGATTCTCTATTCGACAACAGTTTTTGCCCAGTTGCTTGAAGATCAAAGCAAGAATGATGAAGAACTCGTTTTCGTCGGCCTCAAGGAGGAAGACGGAGCGCCACTTTTCATCGATCCCTTCTCAAATCCGCACACCCTTGTTGCTGGTGCTACGAACTCAGGAAAATCGGTCCTCGTACAAAACATGCTCCTGCACATTGCGCTGACTCGTTCGCCTGATCAGAGCCATATCTACTTGATCGACGGCAAGAGTGGAATCGACTACCTCCCGCTCCGCAATCTCCCCCACATCAAGGCTGGCAGCGGCGACATCATCGACACAAAGGATGGTTCCGCCGAGATTCTTAAAACTCTTGTCGAGGAAATGGAGCGACGATACGCCCTTTTCAAAGAATCCGAGGCAAAGAACATTCGTCACTACCGAACCAAGACCGGCAAGTACCTGCCGACCATCTGGGTCGTTCACGACGAATTCGCCGAGTGGATGAAGGACAAGGATTACGCACTAGCGGTCGAATCGTATGTGGACAGGCTTAGTATAAAGTCGCGAGCAGCCGGCATATTCATGATGTTTTGCGCCCAGCGGCCCGACAATACCGTGATGCCCATGCAGCTTCGATCCCAGCTCTCAAACCGGTTAGTCCTGAAAGTCTCTGACCCGGGCACCGCTGAGATTGCAACCGGTGAAAAGAACTCCCGCGCCGAGCAACTCCTCAAATTTGGCCATATGATCGCCAAGGTTGATTCCGAAAAAGTTTACCTTCAAGTGCCGCTCATTGACATGGATCACGAAATGGAACCACTCGTTGACCTTCTCAATAGTCGCTATTCCTCCGGACTTGCGGACCCGATTTGATTCGCCCTCCAAACAAACAAATCGATGGCCATTGTCTACCTCGACAGCAACGCAACAACCCCGATCAGCCCGGACGTAGTCGGAGCGATGGCCCCATACTGGACTAACCAGTTTTACAATCCGAGTTCACCCGCAGGTGAAAAGTTTGGTTCAGAGCACCCCATCAGGATGGCCCCTATCAAGTTGGCTGAGCTTCTAGGCGGAGCGTATTCAAACTACTGTCTCACTTCAGGCGCAACCGAGGCAAATAACTGGGCCATTGATCTGGCAATCAACAAGGCGCTTGAAGCTAAGGACAGTTGTAAACTCCTCGTTTCAGAAATCGAACACGTCGCGATTCTCCAAGCGGCGCAACACAGGAACGCTAAAGATTCCAGAATTTGTTTCGAAACCATCAGGGTAACTCCGGACGGGCTTGTCGATATTGATGATTTGTCGAAAAAGATGACCCCAGACATTGACTTCGTCTCAATCATGCTCGCGAACAACGAATCAGGAGTCATCCAACCCGTTAAAAAAGTCGCTTGCCTCGTCAAGAAGGCATCCCCCTCTTGTTTAGTTCACACCGATGCAACTCAAGCAGTCGGTAAAATCAAAATCGACCTGGACGATGATCTTTCGCAGGTCGATCTTCTCTCACTTTCAGCTCACAAATTCGGTGGCCCAAAAGGAATCGGATCGTTGTTTATTCGCGACGTGAGAAATGCCACCCCCTTCATTGTAGGTGGTAGTCAACAGAATGGACTTCGAGGAGGAACGGAGAACCCACCACTTGCTGCCGGCTTGGCAAAGGCGGTTGAAATGCTTGGCACCAAAAAAGATATTCAGCATCAGGCTAACCGTATATCCGCGTTGCGCGATCGGTTGGAGATTGGTCTCAGAGAAATTTGTCCTGAAGCCAAAGTCCTTGGACGTCTAGCCCCTCGACTAGCAAACACATCCCTAATAGTTTTCCCAGAGTTTGAAGGAGAGATGCTCGTTCATAGGCTGCTCGGAGACGGAATAATTGTTTCGACTGGTGCTGCTTGTTCCAATGGTAGTGATAGCCCCTCCCACGTTGTCGTAGCTATGGGAATCAATTATTCAATCGCAAGAAACGCGCTTCGCGTTTCACTTTCACATACGGCGACAATCGAAGAGATTGATCGCCTTCTCAGCTCTCTCAAAGCTATTTTAGCAGACCTCTGAAAAATCGGGATGTGTAGAAAACTGCTGGAAGGTCAATCATTGCACCTGAAAACCGCTTATAGCAGAGAATGAACCACCCATCGAAAGTAACGCTCTATCTCATTTCCTGTGTCTCAGGGGTAAGCGGTCAACAGAACCCCTCTATGCAAACGCAGCGCAGATGCCATAGCATGTTGGTCTATGACAACTATGCCAGAGGAACCCGTTACCACCATCATCAAGACCGACCGACTCGGCCGGACTCATTACAGCGCTGACTACAAGACCCAGGTTTTCCAAGCCTTCGAATCAAGCAGCCTCAGCGGACCCGCGTTTGCGAAGCAATGCGGGATCAAATATTCCACCTTTGCCGCCTGGGTCGGCAAGCGGAAGCGAAAGCGAAAAGCCTCGGCTGATGATCGGATCAAGCCCATCACAACCTTCATGGTTGCCGAAGTTCCCGCGAACTTAACTTCCGGCACCCTCAAGGTCACTCTTCCCGGCGGGGCCATCGCCGAGATCACCGCACCTCAATCGCCCTCCTCGCCGCCCTTCTCAAAACCCTTGCCTAACAACCGCCATGCTCACCTTCAACGGGAACCTCAAAGTCTACGTCGCGCTCGACCCGTGTGACATGCGGAAATCATTCAACGGCCTCTCCGAAATCGCCCGCAACACCATCAAGGTTGATCCCGCCAGCGGAGCCGCTTTCCTCTTCACCAACAAACGCCGCAACCTCATCAAGATCTTATACTTCGATGGAACGGGCTACTGGTGTGTCGCAAAAAGATTGGAACGAGGAAATTTCAGTTGGCCCCAGGACATTGAAGGCAACCGTCAAACCCTCATCCTCAAACCCACCGCCCTCGCCATGCTCACCGACGGTATCGACCTCCGCGATGGCCTCCAACGCCCCTGGTTCGAAGTACGGTAAATACTAGAGTTTTTTGAAAGTCGCGATGTCCCTTTCTCGTAATAGAAAGCATCAGCACCAAAGACCAACAGATCGAAAAACTCCTCGCCGAAGTCGCCGCACTTCGGCAGGAGAATCTCGAACTCAAAGCCGCCCTCGAAATCCAAAAAGGAATCGTCTCCGCCCTCCTCACCCGCATCTACGGAGCCAAAAGCGAAAAGATGAGCGCCGATCAGCTCCTCATGGCCTTCCTTGAGGACGAAGCAAAAAAGCGCGAAGCCGCCGATGGAAACGAAGAACCACCGGCGGCTAAAAAAACCTCAAGAACCGAGCGAGCCAAGCGCACCAATAAACTCCAGGACTCTCTCGAAGGCCTCCCCACCACCGAGCGCACCATCACCGACCCCGAAGTCCTCGCCAACCCCGATCACTTCCGCCTCCTTGGCGAAGAAATCACCATCCGCCTCCACGCAACTCCGTCCAGCTTCACCCGCGAAATCATCAAGCGCCAAACCCACGTGCGCAAAGGCGACCCCGACGGCACTCCCTTCACCCCACCGCTAGAACCCTGCCTCCTTCCCGGCAGCGTCCTCACCCCCAGCCTCGGCGCCCTCCTGCTCACCGAAAAATTCTGCTACCACCAACCCTTCTACCGCCAAGAGTGGAGACTGCGAGCCACCCATGGCATCGAGATCACCCGCAACAACATGTGCAACTGGCACGACCACCTCGCCGGTCGCCTCCTGGCCCTTTACCAACTCATCGCAGACAAGCTCCGACAAAGTTCGTACTTAAAAGCGGACGAAACTCCAATCGCCTGCCTTGAACCCGGCAAAGGCAAAACCGCCACCGGATACTTCTGGGCCTACCACCACCCCGAACACGGCCCGCTTTTCGATTGGCACAAAAGCCGTGCCAATACCTGTCTCGACAACATCCTTATCGACGACGAAGGAAACACCTCCTTCAGCGGCTACCTCCAAAGCGACGGCCTGCGAGCCTACCGCACCTTCCGCGAACGCTACCCAGATCTCGACATCATCGCCGTAAGCTGCCTCGCCCACATCCGGCGAAAATTTTGGGAGGCCCGTAAAGACCACCCAAAAATGACCGCCTCGATCCTCCTGCAAATCGGAAAAATCTACGACATCGAGCGAAAGCTGAAAAAGAAGAAGACCACCGCCTTGGAACGACAACGAACCCGCTGGCTCGAAACTCGACTCCACTACGACCGCCTTCGCCGACTCATCCACCACCTTCACAACAGAACCACAAGCATCCTTCCCCAGAGCAATCTCGGGAAAGCACTCAGCTACGCCATCGACCAATGGGATCACCTCGAACCTTGCTTCCTCGACGGCCAGATTGAGTTCGACAACAATCACACCGAAGGAGCGATCCGCCCCACAAAACTGGGGGCTAAAAATTGGATGTTCATCGGCGCAGAAGAAACCGGGTGGCGTAGCGCCGTCCTCTACACCTTCATCGAACAAATCCGCCGCCACCAGATGGACCCGCACGCCTACCTCGAATGGGTCTTCGAAAAACTGATGCACAACCCCGGCGAGGACGAACTCGAATCCCTCCTCCCAGTCAACTGGGTCGCAGGTCAACGCAGCGTAGAAAATCTACAAACCTCGGCAGCGTAGCAGCCAGAGATGCCAGACCTCTGGCAAAACTGCCAGAGGTGCTCTGTTGACCGCTTACTCTCAGGGAAAAAAAACCACCCCTCTCCTGCGAAGGACCTTTACACTTCTCCTTGGTTCAAGAAGGCCCGAGCATTCGTCGAACAGAACGGCGACCAATGGTATATTCTCTCAGCCGAGCACGGCCTAGTGCATCCAGGTGCTGAGGTCACTCCCTACGAGCGGACGCTAAATAAAATGGGTATCGCCGAGAGAAGGCATTGGGCAGCCCGTGTCCTAGATCAACTCCTCCCCCTCCTAGATGATGTGGACCAAGTCATCATCCTCGCCGGAGAACGCTACCGGGAGTTCATCCTCGATGAGATACGGGCGAAGGTGAAGTCCGTCGAAATCCCGATGAAAGGCCTTCCCATTGGCAAGCAACTGGCTTGGCTCAAGAAAGAGCTGGCCCAACCTCAGGAGAAAGAGATGAACCGACAAAAAGACCTGGAGCGACTCTATGAATTACTTGCCCGTTTGGAGGTGCTGCAAGGCGGTAAACGGACGCTGGCCAGCTGCACCAGCCGGGATGGCTGGCCGACCCGAGGGATCTACTTCTTCTTTGAGGAGGGCGAAAACCGCACCGATTCGGGAGCTGGTCACCGGATCGTCCGCGTTGGGACACACGGACTGAAGACAGGATCCAAATCTACCCTCTGGAACCGCCTTTCCCAGCATCAGGGCGTCCAGAGCAGCGGCAGTGGCAACCATCGCGGCTCGATCTTTCGTCTCTTGGTCGGACAAGCCCTGACCGATCGGAACAAATTGGACGTGCCCAGCTGGGGCATCGGAGGATCCATCAGCGCCGCAGCAAAACGCCAATCATTGACAAGGGAAGCGGTCAAAGAATCCGAACTCCCCATTGAGCAACAGGTCAGCAAACTCATCGGCGACATGCCCTTCCTGTGGCTGGACATCGACGATGCTCCGGGCCCCGACAGCCTCCGTGGTTATCTTGAACGGAACACCATCTCCTTGGTAAGCAACCATGGCAAGGAGCCACTCGACCCCCCATCCAAAGATTGGCTTGGACTCTCTAGCAACCGCGAAAAAGTGCGCCAGTCAGCTCTCTGGAACTCCAACCACGTCGATGAAGACTACGATCCGGCGTTTCTGGATGTTCTGGAACGACAGATTTCAGGAACAGTCCCAGGCAAGCCCCCTTCCCCAACCAAACCCGTGAACAAGCGCATGCCCGAAGCCCGCTCCGAGGACACCTACCTCAAGTCCACATTCTACGAGCAACTCGTTGAGCACGCCTTCATTTCAGAACTCCTCCAGGAAACCTATTTCAGATTTGGCCATACCCTCGAGATCCTTCGCTCGGAGATCGACGCCTCCGGCTACGATCTAGTCCTCGAATGCAATGGTTTCCTGCGACACGTTCAACTCAAGACTTCAGCTTCAACATCCAGCACCGCCGTCCAGAAGGTCCACACTGCCCTCGCTAGTAAACCCGGAGGGTGCGTGGTCTGGATCATAAGGCACGAGGACCCGGAATCCTGTCGCATGCGCCTTTCTTACCGCTTCTTCGGCAGCATCGCAGGCAACCCCCTGCCCTCTCTGACCGGGCTCACGGTCGCGAAACACACCAAGGGTGACGCCTCTGGAAAAAAGAGGGAACGCCCTGCCATCAGAATTCTTCCGAAAGCAAAGTTTCGAACCATCGAGACAACGACAGAACTGGTTACAGAATTGTTCGGACTTTGATTTTGGTCGCCCAGCAGGACCCCAGCTTCCTACAACGGTGTGCAGTCTACCCAAACATCTCAGGACGCAAACGCCGCTACATCGCAAAAACTCCCGACGAAATAAATCCGTACCGACCTGATCTCCAAGATCATCACGAAGCTCCCCCCAGAAGCTGGTTCGTGGCGACTAACCTGAACAACCAACCCGAAAAAGATTACCAAAACAGCCTGTGAGGTGGCCGGACTGACATTCGGATCGGGCGTGACTATCGAGTTCTAAGGAGTGTAAGCAAACGAAAAACTGAACTGGAATGATGGCCCTCACTGCTCCGGCGGCGGCGCGTCATACGGTAGCTTGAAGTAGCGGAAGATATCCCCCGTGCGGTTGTAGATGTCCATCTCGCTCATCCCGGCGCGTTCCATCATGGCATTGAGCGGGACGAAGTTCTTCTGGATGAAGCGAATGAGGTCCATGGGATCATATTCGACGCCGGCCATCGGGTCGCCGAGGCGTTTAAAGCCCTGGATATTGGGCATCAGGCAGAGGGTCATCATGGTGAGCGTCTCACTGTCGAGGTCGCAGAAAAAGAACCAGTAGGGCCAGACTCGGTGGAAGTGTTGGTAGAATTTCCGGATTTCCGGGATGGCGTAGAGTTCCTGCGGGTCATGATCCCATCCCTCTACGAGAAACTGAAAGGTGCCCATCATCGCCGCGAGCTCCGGTCCCTCGGGAAGGGCGCTGGAACCAAATTGTTTGAGAAAGTGAGCGATCTTGCGTTGGCGCACCTGCACCTTGCTGAAGATTACAACGACGACATCATGTTCTTCGGGCATAGCTAGTTGTGGGTTGGATCGAATCCACGGTTCTTTTTCACGCGGAAGAGTTGAACAACGGGAACCCCGGTTGGCCAGACAATCCAATGTCGAAGTTGGCGCTTCGAGGATACAGAGCGCTTGCCTGCAAGTGGGCGCGGTGCCAGTCTCCGGCGGCGGATTTTAACTTCGCATCTCTTTTACCGACCATTCTGAATTCATGCCATTTGCCCCCGAAGTCCAGCAACTCATCCAGCAGGTGGAACATCTCTCGGCGCGGCCCGTGCATGTGGCGGAGGAGCCCGGGATGACGATGCGTGCGACGGTCACACCGGCACGTGGTGGCGCACCCGCCCACATGGTGCGCTTCAAGCCGGGATCGCCGTCACTCGACTATCTGGTGGCAAGCCAGTTGTTGTTTCTGGTGCGGACGTTTACGTGCCCGGCGACTGACCGCTGGGAGATCGCGGGGTCCCCCGCTGAACAGGACGCGGGGATTAAAACAATGGGGCTTGGCGAATTCTCCGATGCTTTCGCTAGGTCGATGATCGGACAGATCATCATCCAAGTGCGTAGCTGCTCAATCGGATTCCGGGTGGAAAGCTGGATCTCGGAGAACCTCCCAAAACTTAAGCAGCAACAGGAAACAGAGATCCGCTCGCAACTGGCAGAAAACGAGCGGGCGCTCTCCCCCGAAATTCGGCAAAAGTTTCCAAAGCCCTTGGTGGACACAAACACGACAATGAACGCATTATACGTGACAGTCTGGGCCGACAAGCTGAAGGAACCCCGTTTTGTAATCCCGTTCTTGGCCATGGGCTACCGGGACAAGGCCACCGAGTTACAAGCCATTCTTGAGGACGTCCCGGATGATCCAGCAAGCGACCGCATGCTGGTGGATCGCTGGGCGACGACGCTGGGGTTGACGGGCGCGTATCATTTCAATCCCTACTCCATTGAGTGATGTCGGAAACTCCGCATGACATTCAGTTTCTGCTCTCGGAGTTCGACCGCGAGCAACTCCCAGCGGACCAGCGCGAGCTGCAAGGAGATGCTTTTTTAGATGCCGTTCAAGCACACCTTGCCGCGCAGTTCACCGGTCAGGGAGGAGCTGCGCAAATCGCAGTCACGGCTGACCGGGTCACTATCCGTTGGAAGGAGTCGAGCGAGGCACAGTCACTGACAGAGCAAGGCAGCAACCATCTCGAACAAGGTAACTTCGACAAGGGCATTCGCATT
>Ga0222650_1000480_pt1 | contig 30864 bp, 28 predicted proteins | sample AntAcemetagen367_FD_179820 | JGI IMG/M metagenome (GOLD analysis project Ga0222650, IMG submission 179820) | Saline water microbial communities from Ace Lake, Antarctica - #367 | ecosystem: Environmental > Aquatic > Non-marine Saline and Alkaline > Saline | place: Antarctica: Ace Lake... | reverse complement strand
GATCACAGACCGAAACCTCCGGTGGAAACCGGCAACCGAGAAACACTGCGCCATGACACTCTAACTCGGCCCATGGCAGATCGACTTCCCGAAGGTCCAAGCCCTGAACGACGGTGCAATTCAAATTTGCCCCAAGGCGCACGAGTCGATCCAGCGAATCAAGTTCGCGAACGATGGCGCATTTCATGAATGAATGACGGAGGGACTTAAGACTCCCACATAGGGGAGATTTCGATATTTGCCATCGTAGTCGAGCCCGTAGCCCACCACGAATTCATCGGCGATTTCAAAGGCCGAATAGTCTGCCTGAACTTCGGCAGCGCGCTTTTTATCCTTCGTTAATAGGACACAGGTTTTCACCTCCCGCGCACCCATTCCGCGAAGCTTTTCGGAAACCGCGGCGAGGGTTCTTCCGGTGTCGAGAATATCATCAATCAAGAGAACGCAACGCCCCTTCACATCGGGTAGCTTATGATCGAGAAAATCAACCTGACCAGAGCTCTCGGTGCCACCATGATAACTCGCAACATTGAGACATTCTATTTCGAGCCGTAATGGCACCCGCCGCAAGAGATCCGCCATAAAAACCAAGGCCCCCTTCAGGATGGCCACGACTTGAAGCGATTCCTCGTCCGCAAAATCCTCATGCACCTGTTGGGCAATCACATCCAGGCGCTTCTCGATGACCTCCTCGGCGATCAACACTCTCTCAATATCCTCGTGCATTAGGAAATTTAACGAAAGCTCGTCAGAGAAGTCGATGAAAAGCCCCCGCCTCTCTCAAGATCGCCTCTCGGAGAAGCTTGCGGCAATCCCTCTGATCCCTATTCTGGAGGAGATGAATTTCAAACTTCGCTTGGCTACAGGTTGGCATTGTCTCATGCTCAGCCTGGTGGGTGCGATCGCCCACGGCTCTGAAGAAGCCGTACAAGTCGATACGGGCGTCTCACTTCTGAAGACCTGGTCACCTGCTCAGCACCTTTACATCCGTCGTGACGTTGGACTCACCGCGAGCGCACTCGCGCAACTCGAGCAATGGCTCGACCTGAGAGGACAAAACTGGACCGTCTTCCTGGCCAAGAATGCCCAAAACGAATCATTCCGAAACGCCTTCAACCGGACTCTCACTGAGGTCGAGGCCGTCAAGAAGACCGTCACTTCGGTCGATGAAGTCGTCGCAAAAACCATTCAAGTGAGGGAAAGCCGCCGAACCTCCCAAATCGCACAAACGAAGACCGACCTCTTGACGCTCGAAAATCGGGTCGCCACCATTTCTGAAAAACCGGCCGCTATCGCTTCGGAACTGGAAGGTGACGGGGGGGCGACATCGCGAGGATCCCCGTGAATGAGATGAAGGATAAGATCGTCACTCTCAGAGAGCGCCCAGGGACCTCCAATCTCTCCCGCCTCAATAACGATCTCACTCGGTGGGAAAACCTACTCGCTCAATACCTTTCCTCGCGCGCGGCCCTTCATGACCGATCCGAGAGTCTCGCTGCTGAGAAAAAGTCTTTCGCGATCAGAGCGGCGGGCACAACGAGATGCGGAACGACTCGCTTTTGAAAGCCAGGACAATGACATCTCGGCGCAGATCGAAAAGGTCGCCGCAGGTCTTTCGGGGCTCTCGAGTCACGTTACCAGAGGGGCCAAAGTCATCATCAGAGCAGACGAAAAACACAAGCCGCCATCAAACGAGCCGTGAGCCTCGTCAGTAAGACACGGAGCGAAATTGGGATCGTGCTCAATCTCAACCCCGAAGAAGTTGTGGTGGAAGAAGGCCTCAATCCGAGTGATTTCTTGAAGAAAGCAAGGCTCCAACATGACGCCTCATTGGCGGCACTTGATCTAGGCAAAATTGAAAGCACGTCATGATTTCTGAATGAAGTGGAGGCCCTAACAAAACACGCCAATGACCCAAAAAACCATCGCGTTTTTCGAAGCCCTCGGCAGCAAGCTTGACCAAAGCGACCACGAAATTAATGCGAGCGACGGGCAACGTGCCCCCTATCTCGTTGAGGATATTTTAGAAGAAGTCAGCGCGCGCATTCAGAATCTCCGGCAGGACATCGTCTCGGATTCCCAAGAGCATGCGCGCGCCTTGCAACTCTTCGAGACCGTCAATCGCAACCATCAAGAAGCGACCCAACTTTGGCAAAGGGCCGCTGGCGACGGTATCGCTAACAGCCTCGCTACAAACGAGGCTACGTCCCAAATCGAAAGCTGCCACGCCCAACTGGAAGACCTTCAGCGCGAACTCGAAATCGATCATGCCGATTGGGGTGAGATCCAGACTTCTCTCCGCGCCCTTCATTTCTCGCTCAGCGAAGCGGCCCTCTCACTTACGCATGAACTTACCCTCGCCCGGGAATCGGTCCCGGCCCTTGATGCCGCCACCCGTGAAGTTCACAAGGCCGCCCGCTGGTCAGGCTCCCACGGCATCCGTATTTCCGGAAACCACGGGAGTCGATCGTCTTCATCAAGCAGCGGCATGGGACGCAGTTCCTTCGGCTCGGGGAGCGGAATGGGACGGTCCGGATGGTCACAAAAAAGCCCGAAGGAAGATCCCCCGGACTTTGAAAATTGACTCTCAATTCGATAATTAATTTTCGAGGTCGAAGCGATCCAGATTCATGACCTTGGTCCAGGCCTTGACGAAGTCACCGACGAATCGCTTCTCTGAATCCGAACTGCCATAGACTTCAGAGATGGCCCTGAGTTGGGAATTGGATCCGAAGACGAGATCAACCGAAGAAGCAGTCCACTTGACCTTGCCGGTCTTGCTCTCGCGCCCTTCGTAGAAGTGCTTGCACATTGGCGAGACCTTCCATTCGGTATTCATGTCGAGGAGATTGACGAAGAAGTCATTCGATAAAGCTCCCGGACGTTCGGTGAGCGCTCCCATTCCGGGAAAGCCCACATTGGTTTCGAGCACGCGCAGACCACCGACAAGGGCCGTCATTTCCGGCGCAGTGAGTGTCAGCAATTGAGCCCGATCAACGAGGGTTTCGGGAGCAGGACGATCAAGAGTCCGACCGAGGAAGTTGCGGAAACCATCTTCCTTGGGCTCAAGCGCTGCGAAGGATTCGATATCCGTCATTTGCTGAGTGGCATCTGCTCTGCCCGGCGCAAACGGCACCATGACATCGTGGCCGGCCTTCTTGGCGGCAGCCTCAATGGCCGCGGAACCACCGAGGACGACGAGGTCAGCAAGGGAGACTTTCTTTTCACCAGCCGCGTTGAATTCCTTCTGAATTTTCTCGAGGACCGGACGGACCTTGGCCAAGACATCTGGCTGGTTAACGGCCCAGTCTTTTTGAGGAGCAAGGAAGATTCGGGCACCATTGGCGCCCCCGCGATTATCACTTCCGCGGAAGGTCGATGCGGAAGCCCATGCCGTTGAAATCAATTGTGAGGATGTCAGACCGGAGTCGAGAAGCTTGCCTTTCAACTGCTTAACTTCGACGTCACCCACCAAGGGATAAGCGACTGTCGGAATCGGATCCTGCCAAAGTTGAGCCTCGGCAACTTCATCACCAAGGTAGGTGGAAACCGGACCCATGTCGCGGTGGGTCAGCTTATACCAAGCCTTGGCAAAAGCGGCCGCAAATTGATCAGGATTCTCTAGGAAACGCTTCGAGATCGGCCCGTAAATTGGGTCGAGCTTCAGCGCCAAATCCGAGGTGAACATGATGGGCGCGTGTCGCTTCACAGCATCATGTGCATCCGGAACAGTTCCGGCAGCAGCGCCCTCTTTTGGAATCCACAACTTGGCACCGGCGGGGCTTGTTGTGAGTTCCCACTCGTAGGCGAACATGTTCACAAAGTAGCTATGAGACCACTGCGCAGGCGTACTGGTCCAGGCCCCTTCGAGACCACTGGTGATGGTATTGACGCCATTCCCTTTGCCTTTGTTGTTCTTCCAACCAAGTCCCTGTTCTTCGAGAGGTGCGCCTTCCGGTTCGATCCCGACATGCTCGCCCGGATCGGCAGCGCCATGCGCTTTCCCGAAGGTGTGTCCTCCGGCGATCAGCGCGATGGTCTCCTCGTCATTCATCGCCATCCGGGCGAATGTTTCACGAATCTGTATCGCGGAGGCAAGAGGATCAGGATTGCCATCGGGACCTTGTGGGTTCACATAGATTAACCCCATCTGGACTGCTGCCAGCGAGTCATCGAGCTTCCCCTCAGTGTAGCGCTCTTTGCCCAACCACTTGCTCTCGGGCCCCCAATAAATATCTTCTTGGGACTCCCAAACGTCGGCCCGTCCGCCCCCAAAACCGAAGGTTTCAAAGCCCATTGATTCGAGAGCGACGTTGCCGCTCAGAATCATGAGGTCGGCCCACGAAATCTTCTGGCCATACTTCTGCTTGATCGGCCAGAGAAGTCGGCGGGCCTTATCGAGGTTGGCATTATCAGGCCAGCTATTGAGCGGAGCAAACCGCTGAGCGCCATCGGACGCTCCCCCGCGACCATCATAGGTCCGGTAAGTTCCGGCACTGTGCCAAGCGAGGCGGATAAAAAGCGGACCGTAGGTTCCATAATCTGCGGGCCACCAGTCTTGCGAATCGGTCATCAAGATGGTGAGATCTTTCTTCAAAGCCGCCATATCGAGCTTCGCGAATTCTTCCGCGTAGTCGAATTCGAGGCCGACAGGGTTTCCCTTCGCAGAATTTTGGTGAAGGATCGAAAGGTTGAGTTGATTGGGCCACCAATCACGATTCGAGTAGGCCGAGGCGGCGGTGTGGCGGGCCGCCGGAGCCGCCTGTGGGCCCATCACGGGGCAGTCCGTGATGTCACCGCCGGCTCCGTGAGATGCTTGTCCGAAAAGACTTCCAGTCCCGAGTGCCACCAAACAACTCAGTGTCAAGAGAGAACGGAGGGAAGAGGAGGGAGAGGCGCTGTTGGCCCCGAGAACTCTGTCGCTTGAATAATTCATCATGTTTGTTATAGGTTATGAGTATCCCTGACTTTAGGGCGGGGAACTCTTAACCGCAACCGCTGGGTTAGTCAATAAATCTTCCTTATCCCATAAATACCACACATTAGCCCTCCTTATTGAACCTTGATTCTCAAGATCCATCCCATTGTCCTATTGCACGGAGGATTATTGTCCTCCACGATTGCCGGTGGGCTTCTCGTATTGGCATACGTTTTCCTTTTCTGGTTCAACCTCAAATTCCCTCCACCTATCTCGATCGAGCGGCCCACGTCTAAAAAGTGGTTCTTTCATAATCTAACCCCTTGGCGGACCCTTGAAATTCAAAAGGCCCTCTGGAATATCTCCCAAGAGAGCCGTTACCTCCACGAGTCCCCTTTATCCATTCGGGCAAATCCATTTCATCAAGATTACGATCGGGCTGTTTGATCCCGAGATATTGAATCACCTCCCCTGTCTCGGCATCCGTCGCTTCCACTTCGAGATCGTATTGAAAGACCTCTGACATCGCCTGACGACGATTGTGACTCTCGTCCCCAGTTGCCACCGAGTAGAAAAGTGTCAGCACCTCCGTCACCGGGATGAGAGAGACGATCGAAAGCACCAATGCGCACACAAGACAGACATGCACTTGGGAGGTGAATCGTTATCGCATTCCAATGAGACCGGAACCACCAGTAGGAAAAACGCCCTAAAAAAGGCGCTCCCCCTATCGGAGAACGCCGTTTATAAAACTTAAACCGGACGACTAGCCCATCAACTCAGGCCAGTCTTCCGTGTGGAAGAATTCGCCCACCGGCTTGTCAACCCGCTCGTAGGTGTGCGCTCCGAAGAAATCGCGCTGTGCTTGAAGCAAGTTTGCAGGAAGACGCTCAGCGCGGTAGGCATCGTAGTAAGCGAGCGCTCCGCCGAAGCTTGGAACAGGAATCCCGTTGGTCGCGGCAAGTGCCACCACTTCGCGCCAATCTTGCTGACCATCGTTGAGAACCTTGGTGAAGAAATCTGCGAGCATGAGATTGGTCGGAGGAGTCTCCGCGGTGTAGGCCTCCGTGATCCGGTTGAGGAAACGGGCACGAATGATACAACCGCCGCGCCAAATCTTGGCAATCTCGCCAAGGTTCAGATCCCAGCCCTTGTCGGCACCGACCTTGCTGATGAGATCCAGTCCCTGTGCATAGGAAACGATCTTGGAAGCATAGAGCGCGTTGCGCACTTTCTTCACGAGTTCTTCCTTGCTCATCGCGAGATTGAAGTCCCAGTTGCTGGGGCCCTGAAGAATCCCGGAGGCAACCTTTCGCTGGTCACGCATGGAGGAGAGAATACGAGCTTCAACCGATCCCGCGATTGTGCTGAAAGGCACCGCCTGCTCCACTGAGCCCATGACAGTCCAGCGCCCAGTGCCCTTCTGGCCGGCCTTGTCGACGATGAGGTCCACGATGTCTTTGCCGGTTTCGGGATCCTTCTGTTTAAAGATGTTTGCGGTGATTTCAATGAGGAAGGACTCAAGGTCTCCGTCATTCCAATCGGCAAAAATATCAGCCAGTTCTTCGTTGGAGAAACCGGCGGCTTTGAAAATATTGTAAGCTTCGCAGATGAGCTGCATGTCGCCATATTCGATACCATTGTGAACCATCTTCACGAAGTGACCGGCACCTCCTTCGCCGATGTGGACCACGCAAGGCTCGCCATCGACCTTGGCCGAGATGCTTTCGAAAATTGGCTTCATCACCTCCCAAGTAGACTTTGGTCCGCCAGGCATAATGGAAGGCCCCTTCAGAGCACCCTCTTCACCACCGGAAACCCCGGCTCCGATAAAGCGGAAACCGGCTTCGCCAACATAGGTGTCGCGACGCTCGGTGTCGGTATAGAGCGAGTTACCACCGTCGATGATGATATCATCGGGATCAAGGAGAGGCATTAGGGACTTGATGACCGCGTCCACGGGACCACCGGCCTGCACCATAATCTGAATCTTACGGGGAGTCGCAAGAGACTCCACGAACTCCTCCAAGGTCTCACAGCCCACGAGCTCCTTACCCGGGTTTTCTGCGATGAACTCGGTCATCTTGGAGGTCGTCCGGTTATAAACCGAAACCTGAAAGCCGCGGCTTTCCACATTGAGCACGAGGTTCTGACCCATAACGGCCAGACCAATCAGTCCGAAATCACTTTTCTTTTCCATGGCAATAATCCGCACGAGAAGCGGGTGGGTCTCGCTTAGCGAGGGCCGACCGAAAAGGCAAATGTAATCTGTGCGACAAATCAGGCCGACTTGGCTTTTTGCACGTCTTTTCCAATTTGTTTTTGTAATTCATCGAGCGAGTCAAACTTCTTCTCATCGCGGATTTTCTTCAGAAAACTCACCTCCATTTTCCAGCCGTAATCCATCGCAAGGTCCTCGGCAAAGAGATGCACCTCCAGCGAGCGGCGCGCCGAGTCATCAACCGTCGGCCGAGTCCCAATATTCGCAACACCCCGGACCCCATTGCCTTCCACGAGGTAGACGCCATTGGGAGGAAGTTGCTCACCGGAGACCGCGACATTCGCGGTCGGAAAGCCAATGGTACGACCCAATTGACGCCCCTTGACCACTTCTCCAAAAACCGAATATGGCCGACCCAACCGGGTTGCAGCACCATGGAGATCCTGCTCCTGGAGGCATTGCCTGATTCGAGTGCTACTAATCCGCTCACCCATCAGAGTGACGGCAAGAACTTGCGCGACCTCGACACCCGCCTCGTTCCCCCACTCTCTCAAGCGTTCAATATTTCCCCCACGCCCGCGCCCGAAAGTCCAATCATCGCCCGCCGAAAGTTTCATCACACCGGTTGCGAAAAGCTCATCGGCAAACTGACGGGCCTCCTGATTTGCAAAATCGCGGGTAAAGTTGATCACAACGAGAAAATCCACCCCGAGCGAGGAGAGAATCCGCTTCTTGTGCTCCAAATTCGATAAAATCCGACGAGGAGCCCGATCCGGAGCGAGCACTTTTACCGGGTGGGGCTCAAAAGTGAGCACGCCAAGTTGCTCTTCTCCCCGGGCGGCATCAAGGACCGCCTGATGCCCCAGATGCACCCCGTCAAAAACACCGAGGGCTAATCCGAACGTCAAATCTCTCCTGGTAAGATCCCGGAGTCCATTAAAAACTTGCACGCCGCCAATGAAGTGAGACCAACCGGAAGTGTCAACCTACTAGCGACGCCTGTTCCGTTTGCGGAGATAAGGCGGGATGTCGAGATCCTCGCCATCCTTGACGACATTGGGTGATTCACCATCGAAACGTCCTTTCGGTCCGCCTCCAAGAAGAAGCTCTCCTTGATTTCCGGGAGGCTTCTGCGCCACTACTTCCTCAGGTTCAGGTTCACGCTCACGCTCAGGCTCTTCAACCGCTTCTTCGTCAGGAGCCTCGTCTTGAATCACCTTGAGTCCGGGTGCCGCAAAGTCTTCAGGCTCATCGGGTTCGAGATCATCCTCCTCCTCCGCTTCGACGGATTCATCCTCATCCTGCTCATCTTCAATTTCCTCCGACTCTTCATCCTCAAGACCTTCAGACTCTTCTTCGACCGAGCTCAAAACCGACTCCTTTTTCTCAGGCTCTGGTTCCGGCTCCTCTTCGATCTCGGCTTCGATTTCTTCGAGCTCGTGGAAAACCTCCTCAACGTCTTCAACGTCTTCGATTTCCTCCTCCAAACGAGAGGTGACCGGCACGGCTTGTAAGCGTTCCTCGGGCAGTGCACTGATGATTGTCACGCTGAGCTCGTCTTTCATCTGACTATCGGTGGCAGCTCCGAAGAGAAGGTGCGCATCGTCGGGGATAAACTTAGTCAATCCCTGCATGAGCAATTCCACCTCGTAGAGAGTCATATCATCACCACCGCAAATGTGGACTAACACGGTTGTGGCATCCGCCAAGAGAGAACCACGATCTAGCAACGGGCTGTTGAGCGCCGCTTTTAAGGCCGTCTGGGCGCGATTCTCACCCCGTCCCAAACCGGAGCCAAAGAGACAACGCGAACGGGTCGTCTTGAGGGCAGACATCAACTCATCAAGTCCGACGTTAATGAGGCCGGGACGCAGCACCAGCCGGGCGACTGCCGTGATACTGTCAGAAATCATGCGGTCAGCCGCAGAGAAGGCCTCATGGACCCCCTGCTTCGGCAAGACAAGCTCGCCCATCCGTCCGTTATCAAAAGTCACCAAGGCATTGGCCAAAACAGCGAGCTGATTCAGCGATTCCTCCGCCTGCATCCGGCGCCGGCGACCTTCAAAAGCAAAAGGCATCGTCGCAAAGACCACCACAAAAGCTCCAGCCTCACGGGCCAAACGCACGATAATCGGAGCAGCCCCTGATCCTGTGCCACCACCCAAGCCGACACAGAGGAAGACAATCTGACGATCTCTCAGCGAGTCACGAATCTCGTCTTCTGCTTCCATAACCGCCTTTTCACCAAGCTCGGGATCACCTCCGGCACCCAGTCCCTTAGTCAAATTTCGCCCCAATTGAACCTTCTCTCCGGCCACTGTGCTCGCGAGCGTCCGCACATCTGTATTGAGGGAAAGAAGCTCGGCGCCCTCGATCCCATCCAAAGCCACGCGGTCCAACATATTCGACCCGGCACCGCCGAGACCGACAATTTTCACAGAGCTTTCCGGGATGGTTTGTTGGCGATTTCGGGGATATTCGATCATTGTTTGCTGATAGTGTAAGAATCTTTACCAATTACCCGGGTTTATCGCCAGCTAAAAATCCCAAAGAAAACCCAAAGAAAAACGAGCACCCGTGTCGTTTAAGATGAAAGAAAACCATAATTTCCCGCTGGCAGGACCACCATTTGTCTGCGAGCTTCAGGGAGCTTTCCATACCTGTTTTCCAATCCATTTCAGCGATGCCCGACACTCCCCCCTCATCCTCAGCACCGAAGGCAACCCCGATCCCCGAAGACCTCCGCAAGCAACTTGCTCATTTCCAGCAAGCATTGTGGAAAATCAAGATCACCGAAGCAATTCTTGCCGGTCTTTTCGGACTCATTATCTCTTTCCTTCTCGTCTTTGCCCTCGAGCGACTTTTCCCAATGCCCTCGCTCGTTCGCCTCGCGATTCTCATGGGCGGAACCTCCCTAGCCGCCGTTTTTGCACCCTACTGGGTGCGTCGCTGGGTCTACGGGCATCGTCGCGAGGAGCAACTCGCCCGCCTCATCGCCAAAAAATTCCCCCGTCTCGGAGATCGCCTCCTTGGAATTGTCGAACTTCAGGACCAAAAGGAAGCGAGCGAAGCCCTCTCGCCCGAGCTACGCGCCGCGGCCATGATCCACGTGGCCAATCAAGCTGCCAAGCGAAACATGGATGACGCACTCCCTTATTCCCGTCACAAAAAACTCGCCCTCGGCGTTATCGCGGGAGCTGCCGCCATCGCCTTCGGCTTTACGGTTGCGCCCAAGGCCGGCGGCAATGCCTTGAAACGCTGGCTTATGCCCCTTTCCGATACCGAGCACTATACCTTCACTCAGTTTGACACCGACAAAATGCCCGACCCCTTGGTCGTCCCCCTCGGTGAAGTCTTCACTCTTAATGCGCCTCTCAGGGAAGACAGTGACGACAAGCCCGCAACGGCGCGCGCGCGCTACAACCAGCAGGATTGGCTCGAAGCAAAGCTCGATGAGAATGGCTCCTATCGCTTTGAATTCATCGGCCAAAACATCAAAGGCGACATCACCATCGAAGCCGGAGACGCGAAGCACCAAGTCAGCGTTGAGCCCAAAGTCCGCCCAGAGGTTTCCGGATTCGAAGCAATGGTCACTCTTCCCGACTACCTTCAACTCGACCCTCGCGCCATGGACATTCGCACCGGCGCGCTGACCGCACTGGAGGGCAGCAAGGTCGTACTCACAGGGAACTTTTCCAGCGAGATCGCATCTGCCAAGGCCCGGTTGGAACCTCTGCCGGTCGCCGCAGACATCCTGAGTGTGGACAAGAGTCCCATTGAGGCCGCCACTCCGGAAGATCTTGAAATCGCCCAGGCTGGGGCAAAACAGCTCGCCGAAGAAACCGCCGCCGCCAAGCTCATCGAAATGCCAAACCCACGGGCCCTTCAGGTCTCCATTTCAGGGAAATCAGTTTCCAGCGAGCCCATCGAACTGGGACACTTTCACGCCGAAGTGCCCTTCACTTGGACCGATGTGGATGGCCTCGACGGAGCCTCCTCATTTAAGGTGGAGATTAAGACTTCGGAAGACAGGGCTCCAAGCTCCTACATTCAGGGGATCGAGCGTAACATCGTCATTCTCGCTGAGGAAGTCTTGAAGTTTGATCTCATCAATGAAGACGACTTCGGCCTTCAGGAAATCGGACTGGCTTGGACCGGCCAATTCAGCAAAGCCACCGAGGGCGAGCCTGCAAAAGGCTCAATTGCCATGAAAAAAGGCTCTCCTTCCTCCAGTCGTCTGAACGAGCAGGTCGTTTTCTCCCCGCAAACATACGGAATCACTCCCCAGACTCTCATTCTCTCCGCCTACACCGAGGATTATAAACCGGGTCGCGGGCGGATCTACTCGGAGCCCATCACTCTTTACATCCTGACCCGCGACGAACACGCCCAGGTCATCAAGAAACGCTTCGACCGTGTCATCAGCGAACTTGAGGACGCCGCTCGCAAAGAGAGGAACAATCTCGACGAAAACGAGCGCCTCGACAAGAACAACACCGCTGAGGAACTGCAGGAAGAGGACGCTCGTGAAAAGCTGGCCGAGAGCGAAGAAAAAGAGGCCGAGAATGCCGAGAAGATGAAGGAAATCGCCAAGAAAATGGAGGAGATCTTTAAAGACGCCGCCCGAAACGGAGAACTCAATGACAAGACCATGAAGGACATGGCCGACGCCCTCCAAAACATGAAGGAGCTTGCCGAGCAGGACATGCCAGAGGTTGAGAAAAAACTCGGAGAAGCACAGGATCAAAAATCAACTCCCGAAAAATCCGAGAGCGATCTCAAAGAAGGAATCGAGAAGCAAAAGGAGGCGCTCAAGAAGATGCAGGAGACGATTGAGAAAGCCAACCAAGCCAACGAAAACTTCGAAGCTTCGACCTTCGTCAATCGCCTCAAGAAAGTTTCGGCCGACGAAGGAACGATCGGCAATTCGCTCAATTCCGCCCTAACCGGGAGCGATGGCAAAGCCACCCAGCCCCTAGCCGGTGCCACTCCCGGGAGCGACGACATTGACCCCATCCACGAACGACTCCTCCAGGAACTCTCCGGCCAGCAGCGCTCCATCACGAATGACGTTCGCTGGATTGAGGAAGATCTCGAGCGCTTCTACGCCAGAACCCAGAAGCCCATCCATAAGGAAGTCTACGAACTCATGGCGGCGTCCCTCATCGGCGAAAGACTCGAGAAGCTCCGTGAAAAGGTGAGCAAAAATCACACTTTTGACTCCATTAAGTTCGCCAAAATGTGGTCCAACACCCTGAAGGAATGGGCGGAAAAGCTCGAAGGACCCAAGGATGACGGCGGCGGCGGTGGTGGCGGAGGCGGAGGCGGGGAAGAAAAAGACTTCGAATTCATGCTTAAGGTCATGCGCATGGTGCAGGCCGAGCAAGACATCCGCGGTCGCACCCGCTCTTTCGAGCAAATGCTCCGCTCGCTCAAACTCTCCAACCCCTAAACCGCCCCAAGAATCACAACTCGTATGAAAGCAAACCTCCTTACCGTCATCGCATTCGCGGGTTCGTTCGCAACTGGCTTTGCTGACCCCGTCCCAGGAGAGCTTGGGCAATCCCCAAGCGAAGCCGATAAGGCCAAGGCCTTGGTCGCACACCAAGACGGCTCGGAAAAACTCTCCATCGATCAGGATAAACAAGCCGCCAACGCTCAAGAACTCATCTTTGAACAGACTAATACCACGGTGATCGAACTCCTCACCAAGGTCGAAATCCTGATGGCCCAGGCCACCGACCGGCTCGAGGATGGCAACACCGATGGCGATACCATCGCGATGCAGACCGAGATCATCGAGACGATCTACGAAGCGGCCAAAGAAAAGGCCCAATCCTCTCCTGGCCCTTCTCAACCAAGCATGGGCGCAATGCTCGAAATGATGGGCCAAATGATGGGCAAGGAGCCTGGAAAAGATCAGGATTTAAAGTCAGAGAAAGGAGGAGAAGGATCTACCGGAGACTCCGATTCGGCAAACACCGAAAACAAGGGCAAATCAAACGGCGAAAACGCTGAGGAGCGCCGCGTTCCCCGCGCTGCCGGGCAATCTGGAAACACCCTGCCCCCCGAGTTCCAAAAAGCCCTCGATGGCTACAATAAGGCCGCCAAGGCCAATTAACATTCAAAGAGAGCCCGGTATCCGGGGTCGCAAGACTACGCACCCCGGGCTCTCCTTTCCCTCTCTCACCTACACCTCAGAACTCCGAAATGCGTTTCCTTCCCTCACTCCTCGCCCTCGCAATAGCCTTACCCGCCGTCGGACAAAACCCTCTTCAACGTGACGAGGACCCCATCCCCGCGGCCGTCGATAACATCTATACCAAAGGACTGAGATTTCTGGCCAAAACTCAAAAGGAAGACGGATCATGGGCCGATAGTGTCGGCACTGAGCCCGGAGTTGTCGGACTGGCCGTGATGGCCTTCCTCGCCCACGGCGAGGACCCCAACCACGGGGAATACGCAAGCAATATCAAACAGGGTATCGCCTTCATTCTGAAACAGCAGGATGAGGGAAATGGCTACATTGGCAGCTCAATGTATAGCCACGGATTCGCCACTCTCGCTCTCTCCGAGTGCTACGGAATGTATCGCGACTCGCGCATCGCTCCCGCACTCAAAAAAGCAGTCGAACTCATTCTCAGTTCCCAGAAACGCAACCCACGCGGAGGCTGGCGTTACAGCCCTGACGCCACGACCTCAGACTCCTCGATTGCAGGATGCCAGATCGTCGCGCTCTACGCCGCCCGAAACGCAGGCATTCCGGTCCCAGACGCCGCTCTGGAAAAAGGGATGAAATTTATGCGCAAATGCCGGGGAAGCGACGGTGGCTATGGCTACCAGAACGCCATGGGCGATCGCCCTACCCTGACCGCCATCGGCGTTCTTTGCGAATCTCTCGCCAAGCAGAAAAAAACGAAACTTTATGGCGCCAGCACCAAGTATCTTGCGAAGTATTTGAATCATCGCGAAAGTCACTATGCTTACTACTTCGAGTATTATATGGCTCAGGCCCTTTTCCATTCCGATGAAGAAGTTTGGCAGCAATGGAACGCTAAAAACACCCGTTACCTCGGAGTTCTTCAAGGCCCCAATGGTTCTTTTCCGGGCAGTCGGGGCGAATCCTTCAACACCGCCGGCGCCCTTCTTTCCCTCGCCTTGAATTATCGCTTTCTTCCGATTTACGAAAAATGAAATCTTTCCTTTATCCAGTTTTACTTGCTGCTCTTCCCTCTCTCGCAAGCGCCGAGATCATTCTCAGAAAAGGCGGCTTGATGGTGGACAGCTCTCTCGTCCAAGGAAGTTCGGAAGCCAAACAGCTTTCGGCACGAGACCCTGATCCTGCCGGAAATGATCTCATTCTTTTTGAAAACGGTGATCTCATGCACGGCAACTTTGCCGGGATTAATGAGGGCCTGATCTGGGAACGCAATGACATCGAACGCCCGATCAAATTCGGGATCCCCAGCATCCGTCAGGTTGTTTTCAAGGGCGCCTCAGGAGTGGTCCTTAAAAAACAGACCTCCTTTGTGACTCTCGTAAATGGCGACAGCATTCCCGGTGAAATCGTCTCACTCGACGACAAATTCCTCACCATTAAGAGTTCAATCGTGGGCGACGCCAAGATCCCGCGCGCCCACATCAAATCTCTCTCTCCAAATCCCTTCGACGGCGAACTCTACTACAGCGGTCCCTACACCAGCGATGGCTGGATGGTTCTCGACAACCGTAAGAGCGAGGAAGAAATCAAAAAAGAAGCGGCTGAGGCTGAGGAGGAAGCCGAAGAAGCGGCAGCCGACCCAAAAGCTGAAGAAGCCGAGGAGCAGGAAGCCATCAAAGAGGAGGAAAAATCCTCGGCATGGATTCACTCCGGCGCGGCCTTCTACAGTATCGATCGTAGCCCCCTTGTCCTTCCCGACGCTGATATCCCGGACGTTGGCAGAATTAAATTCAAGGTCGAATGGAAGGGCCGCCTCAGTCTAATTGTGGCACTTCATTCCGATTTCACTCGGGTCCTGCCCGCCTTGAAAAAAGAGAAAAAAGAGGAAGAAGAGGACCCTCAGGAAGAAGGAGATCTCAAAGAACCTTCCGCTCCCGCCCCCCTCAGGAAGGAAAAGCTGGTTGACCTACGCCAAGGAAAAGGATTCCAGAGCATCCCCTGGGTTGAGCCATTGAAACGGACCCACGCCGACATGTTCGGGACGGGTTACACCATGACTCTCCAGTCAAGCTACCCCAACATCTCCCGAAACTACTTCAGCGAAACCGGAGTCGCCCGGACCCAGCAAATGAGTAGTGTCCGCAGTAACATCTCTCTCTCAGAGGGCGAAGAAGCTGAGATTGAAATCCGCTACAACCGCAAAGAGTCTCTCCTAGTCCTTTTCATCAACGGAAATTACGCCGCGCAATGGAATGACATGGCCGGTTTCCCCGGAGATGGCACCGGATTTGGCATCGTCAATAATGCCACCAATGCCCAGGTGAGGATTTCCGAGGTCATGATCACCTCGTGGAACGGAATGACTGATAGCGCCAAAAGCATGGCCAATGCCGAGCGTGATCTTGTTCTCCTCGCCAATGGCACCGATCGTTTCTCGGGGCAGATTTCTCACATCGCAGATGGCATTGCTCACTTGAAGTCCGACTACCTTAATGCCAAGATCCCGATCGCAGATCTTTCGAAAGTCATCCTCAAAACATCAACCGCGACGGATTTGGAAGCCGATGATCTCTCGGACGACTTGAACTGGAAAAGTGATCCCGTAACCGTGATTTACAAACCCTTCGGTAAGATCAGAATCAAGCCAACTTCGGCCACAAACGAGCACTTGACCGGGACGTCTCCCTTCCTTGGCAAAATCACAGTGGATCTCTCCACTGCCGCCTTGCTCAGATTCACGCAAGGATCTCCTGATCTCTCGGATTGGTTTGACGACTTTTAATCTCCATTCTCTGACAATATGCGCCATCCCCTTATCACGACCTTTACCCTTGCCTCATGTTTTTTGGCAAAGGCTGACGACAAAATCAACCTTAAGAATGGGGATCATTTTGTCGGCAACGTCATCGCGCTGAAAGACGGACTCATCGAGTTACAGAGTCCTCACAGTGACGGCCCTCTCAAAATCCTAAACGACGACCTCGTTCAGTTGAACTTTGCCGAAGCCCCCTCTACGGGACAGGAAAGCGCGGAACTCCCCAAGGATTCACAGGAAATCATGCTCCGCAATGGAGACGTCTTCCCAGGCGAGGTTGTTGGCATGAATGAGACCCACCTCTCCTTTCAGACCTGGTTCACCGGGCAACTTGAAATCCCCCGTGATCAAATCGATTCAGTCTTCTTTGGCGTCACCCCCCAACGCAATCTCTATCGCGGGCCCAGAGGCCTCGACAGCTGGACCCAGGGCGAAGACAACCAATGGCGATTTGCGGATGGCTCACTCACCTCACGGAGCAAGGGCGTTATTGGACGAGATCTAAAACTCACTGAGAACTTTATCTTCAGTGCCAACATTGGTTGGCAAAGCAGTCCCAACATGCGCGTTCACCTCTGTGCCAAAGATGAGACAATTGGCGACGAAGGAGTCGGGAGCGCCTTTCAGGTCGTCATCAACTCGACCGGGGTTCAAGTCCAGAGAATCATGCCGACAGATTCAGAAGGACCAAAATACAAGATACTTGTCTCCCACACCGTAAACTTAAGGGAAGGCAATGCCAAATCAGTCCAACTGGAACTCAGGGTGAATCGAAGCACGAGGATCCTGCAACTCTACCTTGATGGAAACAAGCTTGAACAAGGCATCGACACCTCCGCCCCACCCGAAGGAAGCTGTCTCATCTTCGAAAGCCTCAGCGCTGGAACGAGCGACACTATTATCAAAAACCTCACGATTGATGAGTGGGACACAACCACCCAGCGCCTGCGACTGGAGCCTCGCGCCGAAGATGACCTCGATACCCTTTCGGTCGACGATGGCGATCGCTTCAGCGGCCAGATCATTTCATACGATCCCAACGACCCGATCAAACCATTCGTCGTCAAAACCGCCCTTAGCCCTGATCCCATAGCCATTCCGCTCGAGAATTGCGCCGTCATCTATTTTTCCAAAAGCGCGGACAATCCCCCCTCAAAAGGGCAGTACCATCTCGATCTCCGAAGCGGCGGCGGACTCACTCTCTCCGGGATCCAGCTGGGATCTGAAAAACTCACCGCCACCCATCCTTGGCTTGGTAAGCTTGAAATCGATCGCCGCGCGATGCAGTCGATCAGCAAAGGAAAATAAGCATCTGGCCCAGCCCCCCAAACCCAAAAAACCCCGAATCATCGTGAAAACAACCTCACTTCTTTCCCTCCTTCTCCTTCTTGGCAGCATCACCGCCTCTGCCGAACCTGAAGTAATCGACAAATCTGTCGCCGAGGCCGCATCGGAGACTCCTTCCGCTGAGACGAAAGAGGAGGCACCCGCAAAAATTGCCGAGCCCAAACCTTCAATTCTCACCTTTGCCGACAAAAGCCGTATCACCGGATTTCCAAGATCGATTGATGCCGCCAGAAAGCAAGTCACCCTCGCTTCCCCTTCTCTCTCCGGAGAAACCCAACTCAAGACAAACAAGCTTCTTGAAATGACACTCAATGGGAAGCCCGAGGATTTCGAATCCGATCACTACGCCCTCGCAACCATCGAGAAGCATTTTAAAGATCCTCACATGGACACCATCCGCGGACGCTTGGTCAATCTCGACGACGAGACCATCACGCTCGAAACCTGGTATGCGGGTCGCATCGTCTTAAAACGTTCCATGGTGCGATCCCTCGATATTTTCAATAAGTCCCCGTCTTTCTATACCGGTCCCGATGGTCCGGAGGGATGGGTCTCGGCAGGGGGTGAGATCAGCGAATTCTGGACATTTAAAAACCGCTCGATGATCTCAAAAGCAAGAAGCGGAATTGCTCGTCAGGTCGATATTACCGACAAAGCCAAGATTACCTTCACCGTTAACTGGCGGGCCTCCCCTTATTTCCGCCTAATCTTTTTCTCCGATGATGGCAGCGACGACTTCCCGTCAATCGGCTACTCCCTAAACATCCAACGGACCTATCTGAGCCTCTACCGAAACTCAGAAAACGCTCGGAATAATGATATCATCAGCGAATCCATCCGGAACCTCATGAATGCGGAAACCGCCGAATTCACAATTTACTTGGACCGCAGTAAAGAGGGCACCAATGCGGTCTACATCGATGATAAAGAGATTGGCACGTGGACCGGGGTTGATGATACCATCTTCAAGGGCAAGTGGATTCACTTCGTTCCTCAAAACACCAGTCCTACCAAATTCAGCAATATTACCATCGCGCGATGGGACGGCCTTCTCCCAATTAAGACTGATGCAAAAGAAGACGACAAGGAGAGCGGACCCCAGCCCCAGAAACTTGAAGGACAAGAAATCCGCTTGGCCAATGGCGATATCGTGATCGGCTCGGTCAACACCATCAACAAGGGAATGGCGATTCTTTCAACCTCGTTCGGCGATGTCGGCATCCCTATCAATCGCATGAGAAGTGTTGCTCTTTCAGACAATGTCGATGAACCCAAAATGGAAACCGGCGATGTCCGGGCATGGTTTCACGAAGGTGGCTACGTCACCTTGAAATTGAAATCGCTCAATGAGAAAATGGTGCAGGGGTATTCCCAAGTCTGGGGAGACGCCGAGTTTAACCTCAATGCCTTCTCTCGTATCGAGTTTAACATCTGGAGACCCGAACTCGAGGCCTCACGACACGATTCCTCCTCGGATTGGTAGGCACCTAAGCCTTCTTTTCCCGCTTTGCCGGCTTGGCGAGAATCTCGAGATAAACTTCAGTCCATTCTGCCGCGAGAGCAGCATCAAGAACCTTTGAGATCTCTTTCTCATGGCAAGGGGTCGCTTCCTCGGCAGACTTCCCAGTGCGGCAATCGAAGCCCCAATAGTCAAAGTCCTCCGGGAGGGACTTCTTACGTTCACGTTTGAGGTACTTTCGCACCTCCCCTTTGATCTGCTCCGCAACCCTTGCCGGTTTGTGGCGATCTGAAACAAGTGGAATGACCTTCTTCACAAGCACCCTTGTGCTGGCTCCGGAGTGAATTGTCTAGCATTCACCTTGAAGAATATTCTCCCCTTCTTGCATCGCCACTAGCTCCGCCTAGACTTAGGACATGCGAATCGCCGTCCTCCTCACCATGACCATCGCCTCACTCGCTGGCAAAGAATCTCCGTTCTCGTATCCGGATTCCAGACCAGGCGATACCGTCGAAGTTCTTCACGGGGTCGAAGTTCCAGATCCCTACCGCTGGCTCGAAGACCTGAATTCGAAGGAGACCGCCCAATGGGTCAAAGCCCAAAACGATCTCACCGAGACTTACCTCAACAAGATCCCGGGCCGGGATGCTCTTGACCAGCATCTCACCAAGCTCTGGAATGTGGAGCGCTTTGGCGTCCCTTTCTATGAAGGGGGCCGATATTTTTTCACCAAGAACGACGGCCTTCAAAACCAATCCGTTCTCTACGCCACTCCTACGCTCGAGGAAGATCCCTCCATCTTGCTCGATCCAAACACGCTTTCCGAGGACGGCACGGTCGCCCTGAGCGACTACGAAGTCTCGCCCGATGGCAAACACCTCGTCTACGCCACCTCGGCTTCCGGCTCCGATTGGATCGAGTGGCGCCTTCGCGAAATCACGACCGGCAAAGACCTCTCCGATCACCTCCGCTGGTCAAAGTTCTCAGGGGCCTCATGGTCGATGGACAGTAAGGGCTTCTACTACGGTCGCTTCCCCACGCCCAAGGAGGGTGAGGCCATGATGGCCCAAAATATCCACAAAAAGATCTACTACCACGAGATCGGCACTTCCCAGGAAGAGGACCGCCTTATTTACGAACGTCCGGAACACCCAAAGCAAGGCCTTTATGCCTGGGTCACTGATGATGGTAAGTATCTCCTCATACAAGTCAGCCAAGGGACCGACACCAAAAACGGCCTCTTCTATCAAGACCTTTCCCAGCCTGAGTCCAAGGTCGTGGAACTCCTCCCCAAATTCGACGCGTCCTACGATTTCATCACAAATCTCGGCTCCACCTTTTTGATCACAACCGATCTCAATGCTCCAAAACAAAAGATCATCTCAATCGATCTCACCAACCCGGAACCGGCAAACTGGAAGACTCTTGTTCCCGAAAGCGCCGATACGCTCCGTTCTGTCTCGCATGTCGGTGGCGTTCTCATCGCCAATTATCTCCAGAATGCCCGCACTGCCATCCGGCGTTTTAAAATAGAGGGCTCGCCGCTTCCTTCCGTCAAACTTCCCGGCCTCGGCACCGCCTCCGGCTTCAGCGGGAAGTCGGATCAAAATGAGACTTTTTATTACTTCACGTCATTCACGAGTCCCGGAGCAACGTACCGATACGATGTCGCCAAAAACACCTCGACTCTCTTCAAGGCTCCTCAAACTCAATTTAACTCCGGGGACTATGAATCCCACCAAGTCTTCGCGAGTTCGAAGGATGGCACTCGGATTCCCATGTTTGTCGTCCATAAAAAAGGCCTGAAACTGGATGGCAGTAATGCCACCCTCCTCTACGCCTATGGGGGTTTTAATATCTCTCTCCGTCCGTCCTACTCCCCTGCCACCATCGCCTGGCTCGACATGGGAGGCCTCTACGTCATGGCCAATCTCCGCGGCGGCGGCGAATACGGCGAGGAATGGCATCAGGCCGGGATGAAGCTCAAAAAGCAAAATGTCTTCGATGACTTCATCGCCTGCGCCGAACACCTTATTGCCAAAAAATACACAAGTCCAAAGAAGCTCGCGATTGCCGGAGGTTCGAACGGCGGACTCCTTGTCGGCGCCTGCATGGTTCAACGCCCTGACCTCTACGGGGCCTGTCTTCCTGCCGTTGGCGTCATGGACATGCTTCGGTTTCACAAGTTCACCATCGGGTGGGCCTGGCAGGCAGAATATGGGGAGCCGGATCATAAAGCAGATTTTATAAACCTGTTACAATACTCACCCTACCACAACCTCAAGGTCGCCGAATATCCCGCCACACTGGTGATCACTTCAGATCACGACGATCGGGTCGTTCCTTCTCATTCCTATAAGTTTGCGGCGGCTCTTCAAGCCGCCCAAAAAGGAACGACCCCGACCCTTATCCGTATCGAAAGCAAAGCAGGTCACGGAGCGGGAACTCCCACCGCCAAGCGTATTGAAGCCATTGTAGACAAGTATTCCTTCCTCGCCAAATCACTCGGCTTTCAGATCAAACTCTAGCCAGATCACTCCCCTTCCTCGGCATAGAGCACGTCTTCAAAAAGATCGATCTTCCCCTCGGCCCACCGCCGAAGTCGCGCCACGCGAAACTTCTGCCATCCTTCATCCCGCTTCATCGACAAAAGGGCGTCCCTTATGGCCGCCTCAGTGCTCTCATCTCCCCCTGACAACGCATCCTTATTCTCGGTAAACCAAGCGGACATTTCAGCCTCACTTACGGAAATCTCAATCATTCGTTCAAGATGTTCGCCACGCTGGATACGGGCTGCTAGGCGCGATCTCCGTTCCTTTTTTCGGAGCTTCTTTTCGCCAGACCACTTGGCCCTATCGGCCAGACTCTCGAAAACCTTTTCATCGGGATAGCGCTGCACCTCTAACGCAAGAGCCTGCTCGATTTGTTCCTCGTCGACCGCCACCTCTTCTGCCGTTGAAACTTTAATTTGTAGTTTGACCAACTCGTCATCGATCAATTGATTTACGATCAAAAGACGTAAAACTTTGCGCTCTCCGGCCGACGTTTCCGCCACGGTCCGACCACGGCGCCAGAGATACTCTTTGATCGATTCCTCGACCTGAGCCCTGAAAATCGGCCGGTAGTAAACCCGGGCGACCACTCCGGAGGCCTTGGCCTCGGCGATTGCGGTCTTTTCATCCCGCGAGGACTCGTTGAGCGATTTAGAAATCGGTCCTTTGAAAACAAAGAGATCACACGCGAGATATCCCACGAGGAGCACGTAAACGCCCATCCGAATCGCCATGAGCTTAGCGATATTCTTCCTCATCGGACAATCACCTTGGCGCCAGGACGAACATACCGGGGAAAACGAGCGGCATCCCAGTTGGAAAGACGGTAACATCCAGCACTCTGGGAACGCCCGATCGTGCGGGGGCTCGAAGTTCCGTGAATTCCAATACCAGATTTGTTCAGGCCGCACCACAAGACTCCGACAGGATTATTGGGACCGTGAGCCACTTGGATCGCATTTTTGCTCCGCCGGCCGGTCTTCAGTAATTGCTTATCATATCGCCATGTCGGAAACTCAAAACAGTTGCTCACCTCCCAAGTACCGCGATGGATAAACTTGGCCTGGCCCGGAGTGGTAGGAAACATCGCGATCATTTTTCCAAGCGGTTCCTGCTCCTCCTCTGAAACGATCATGGCAATCCCAGGAATCACGATCGTCGCCTGCGTAGGGTCATAAACAAACAGCTGCCTGTTTTTGGTATCGATGACAATGTTGTGTTGGCTCAGTTTCTCATCCTTCTTATGCTCCTTTCCCACCCCAAGATCTTCGATACGAAAAGGCTCAATGTTAGGAACCTTGAGCGGAGAGCCGACCCTAAGTCCATAGGCTTTACTCTTTCCGTTTAACTCAATCAAGAAGCTCTCAGAGGTATGATAACGCTCGGCCATGAACTCGAGATAACTCCGGTAGGCCATTAGCTTGACGTTTCCCAAGTCTTCGTATTTCAGCGGGAGCTTGGGATTGATGAACTTTGCGGCTAGGCTCGGCACGATCGCGGTTGCATACAGGGTTGTGACCTCGGCTTTTGCTTCATCGAGCAAGGCATCCCATGCTCCGGGCGGACGCCCCTGATACCGATTGTAGGAATAGACTGCTCCCAAGGTGAAGTTCCCGGGCTTTCCATCGAGGAATCCGGGGCCAAAGCACTTTTGATCCAGAAAGATCTGGATTCGAAGTCCTTCATCGCCTTTTTTGGGCACATCAGCCTCGCCTTTCAAAACGAAAGGGAAGACACAGAGAAAGAAGAAGAGGAGTCGCATTACGGGGAGAAGTCTTGCTGGTAGGAGGCTAACATAGGCAAACTATTCCACCAGCTTTACAAAGGTGAGTTTTGACCATAGACGCTCCCGAAAAGCTCCCGAAACGCCCCTGACAATAGTAAACCTTGATTTCCCCGCCGCTTTACGTAATTGCAACCCATGCGTTTTGACGAACTTGGTCTCAAGGAGACCGTCCTCGAGGCCGTGACCGAGTCCGGCTACGAGTCCCCAACCCCAATTCAAGCCCAAGCTATCCCTCTCATTCTAGAGGGAAGGGACGTCATCGGTGCCTCCCAAACCGGCACCGGTAAGACCGCAGCCTTTGCCCTGCCTTCACTTTCTATCATTAAACCTCTCGGGAAACCTCAGATTCTCGTCTTGGAGCCAACCCGCGAACTCGCCGATCAGGTCGCCGAGCAATTCATCCACTACGGTAAGAAAACCGGATGTAAGGTTGCTCTTCTTTATGGAGGTGTGGGTCACGGTAAACAGGACGAGGACCTCAAGAATGGTGCCGATATCGTCGTTGCGACCCCAGGCCGCCTCGTCGACCACTTCTACCGGGGCACCATGAAGTTTAAGGAAATCAAGATCCTGATCCTCGATGAGGTCGACCGCATGCTCGATATGGGCTTCCTCCCACAAGTTCGCAAAATCATCAATATCTGTCCTTGGAACAACGAGGAACAGTCCCGCCAGACCCTTTTCTTCTCGGCCACCATGCCTCCGGTCATCGCCGGCTTCGCCGAATGGTGTCTCACTAATCCGGCCACCGTGGAAATCGCCCGACGCGAAGTTGCCCCGACGGTCTCGCATTCCTTCTTTCCCGTCGCCATGACCCAGCGTGATGAACTCCTGCTCGGAATGCTTGAGAAGACCCCTTACGAATCAGTCATGATCTTTACCCGAACTCGCAAAGAAGCCGACGTGATCGCCGATCTTCTGAGTAAGCAGGAAGCCATTGGCAGTACTGTTACCGTGATGCACTCGGACATACGCCAGAACGACCGCATGAAAGCCCTCAAAGGCTTTAAGGACGGCACCTACAAGATCCTTGTTGCCACTGACGTCGCCGCACGTGGTATCGATATTTCCGACGTTACTCACGTCATCAACTACCGCGTCCCTGAAAACGCCGAGGACTATGTTCACCGCATCGGCCGGACCGGACGTGCCGAGAAAGAAGGGGACGCATTCACCATTCTCACTGCCGACGAACTCGAATACGCCGACGCGGTGGAAGGATTCATTAGTAAGAAAATCGAGCGGAAAACACTCGAGGGCTTCGACTACCAATACACCGCGCTTCTCGACACCGAAAAACGCAAGCCTATTAAAAAGCCACGTCGCGGCTCTCCCCGTCGACGCCGCTAGGTCTTGCTCCTTCGCCTCACCAGCTGCCTAGGACAGTGCCACATTATCGCTTCCGTTTTTCAACTCTCGCAATCACCCGATCTCAGGCAGGTCCGCGACGCCCTGAATCTGGAGATCTAGGAAGCAGTCCTCCCAGAACCTTATTTCTCCCAAATCGAGAGTTCCATCAAAACGTAAGCCTTCGAAGAAGTTTTCACATCAACCCCACCCACTCCCGAACATGGTCAAAAGTAGCCCGAGATCGTCCTCCTGCTTCGTAAACTCCTTTCAAACGGCCGACCCATTTCCGAGTGCCTCGTCTCGGCCTAGGCTAGCGTCAAGAGAATCGAGCTTGCCTGGATCTCACCAGAACGACAGCAACTCTTGGGCCAGCAAAGGGCCTACGCCACCGCCCCGGAAATCTGCGTCGAAGTCATTTTGCCCTGCAACTTCCACCAAGAACTCGACCACCAGAAGGGCCTTTATTTTGAAGCCGGCGCGCTTGTGGCTTGGTTCTGCTCACAAGAAGGAGCCCTGCCTTTTTGCCTCGGCACCATGCCCAACTCCCCGACCAAGTCCCTCCTTGCTCCGGAGATCCCTCTCCAAATCGAGACATTCTGACCTGTGCGCACTCTAGGAATCGACCCCGCCGTTCGCAATACCGGCTACGCCATTCTCGAAGGCGATCATACCTCCGCCAAAGCGCTTGACTACGGCGTCATTTCCATCCCTGCGCGCATTAAGCAATCCGGTGCTCTCGAAGCAATCTATACTGGAGTGAAAAACCTCATCGAGAAATGGCACCCCGACGAGGTCGCCATCGAGGGCATCATTTACGTGCAGTCCCACCGCACCGCCATTTCCATGGGAGCCGCCCGCGCCGCGCCCCTCATCGCCGCCGCCAGCTTTGGACTGAAGGTCTATGAATATTCACCCAAGAAGGTGAAAAAAGCGATCGTAGGAAAAGGGACAGCCGATAAAAACCAAGTCGCCTTCATGATCCGGGCCCTCCTCGGCCTCGATGAAACACCCCCTCCCGATGCCGCTGATGCCATGGCCATCGCCCTTGCCCACTTACAAGCCTCGGATCCACGCCGCGCCGTCCTCTTTGACCGGCGGGAAGTGTAAGAGCAGATGGCGTGCAGGGCAGCGACGACGAAGGTGCTACTCAGTAGACCCCACTGCTATTCAATCAGGAAGTCGCGAGAATCGCCTCTGCCGCGGCCTTCCCGGAAATCACCGCGCCTTCAATCGAAGCGCTCACAGCGTGATCCCCGCAGACCAACACTCCGTCATAAGTTCTTACCCCAACCGGATTCGTTTCCCGTTGCTCGGGTAAAGCCGCACGGATGAGATCCGTTTTTAGGTGAATCCAACTCGCGACCTTCTTACCGAACCATCCTTCGAGCTCGGCTTGAACAAGAGACGGCAAATCATCGTCCTCGTTCACTCCAAGGACCGAGACCGAAATCAAAGCCTTCCCCTTGGGAGCATAATCCGCCGAGACATCGCTCATCACTGCGACATTATTCACGAGACCCGATGAAGTCCCATTGAGCACAATAATGGCCTCTCCAATGGGCGATTCCTCGGCCTCAAAATGCACATTGGTGACTGCCCGCCATTTGGGAGCAACGGCCCTAAAGCCCGGGACCAACTTCCCAGCGACATGCGCTCCGGTCGCGACGACAACATGGGCGGCTTTAATTACCTCGCCACTCTCCAAGGTCACTTCGGTCTCCGCGATCGTCGTCACAGGCGAGCGAAAGCGAAGGGCATTATCCGGAAGACGGGATGCCAGTTGCGCCGGAATTTCTCCCATCCCTTTCGCCGGGACCGTCGCACTCCCCTCGCTAAACATCCGAAAGGTGAACTCAAACATTCGGCTCGAAGTTTGCAGCTCCCGCTCCAGAAAAATCCCCCCGTAGAAGCTCCTGAAAAAACCATCGATCATCCTTCCCGAAAAACCCAGTCCTCTCAGATAGGCCTCGGTGGATTGGTCAGGCCTCGCGAACAAGTCCTCCGGATCGAGATTGAGCACTTTCTGCCTGAGAACGGCGACCCGTAATTTATCAAAAAGAGACCCGACCGGAGAGAATGCTGAGGCCAAGAGCGCCTTGGGGCGACGAAACACATCCATCACGCGGTTGAGCTTCTCCCCATCAAAAACCAACGCACCGGGCTCGAAGGATTTCAAATCCAAGGCTGGCAAGTCAAGCAATCTCCCGGCTTCAGGATAGGCCTCTAAAAACACCTGAAACCCCCGGTCGAGAAGGTAGCCATTCACCCGATCTGTCCGCACGCGACCTCCCACGCCATCCGAACTCTCGAGAACGAGGACCTGATGCCCGGCCTCATGCAGAGTCAGCGCACAAGTAAGACCAGAAAGACCGGCTCCAACAATAACGATGGGATTCATACAAAGACCTTACTCCAGTTCGACAGAACCGCCCACTCCCATCCCTGGAAGCGTCCAGAAGTAAAACGAAGCTCTGGATACGCCAATATTCGCCGTGATTCTCTTCAAAAAAATTCCTCACGCTTCGCGCCATCTCATCAAAAAAACAGGATGAACAGCCCAAAGACCGCTCACCCTGCTTGTGAATTTTTCACTTAGCTAATCACTTGGTGAACTCCTGGAATCGGAGCCGGGTAGATGCCATCGGGACCAGGCTTTGGTCCGGGATCGGCATCCCAGGCAAAGGACTCGGGCATGATGGAGAGGCCCTTCGCAAGAGCCTCGTCATACTTCAACTCTTGGCCGGAATAAGTGGCCATACGACCAAGGATAGCAGTCATCGTCGAAGCGGCGGTGTAGTAGGCATTGTTGATCGGTTTGTCCTCTCGAATATGCTCGTAGAGTTTGTTGTGCTCGATCTGGTAAGGCGAAGTCTTGTCCGTGGAGCGATGACGCCAAAGGGTCTTCCCCTTGGCATCGACAATGCGACCGGGATAGGCTTTGCCATTTTGGCAGCCAATTACCTCGGTCACCCGATTAAGAGCCTTCGGCTGGTGGCGACACTGAGAGTTCAAAACAGAACCGTCGGCGTAGGTGAACTCCACATAGTGGTGATCAAAAATCTCGCCGTTCTCCGGTCCTTTGCGGACCTGACGACCACCCATTCCCTGCGCTTTTACCGGAGGACCACCTTTGAACCAATTCATCACATCGATATTGTGAACGTGCTGCTCCACAATGTGGTCACCACAAAGCCAGTTAAAGTAATACCAATTGCGCATCTGGTATTCCATCTCGGTCATGCCCTTGACGCGTGGACGAACCCAGACGCCACCACTGTTCCAGTAAACCTGGCCGTAGTTAATGTCACCAATGATGCCCTCCTTGAGCTTCGCAAGGGTTTCAATATAGCTCGGCTCGTAACGACGCTGAAGCCCACAAACCACTTTAAGACCCTTTGCATCAGCCTTCTTGGCCGCCTCAAGCACCCTCCGAATCCCAGGAGCATCAGTGGCAACCGGCTTCTCCATAAAGACGTGCTTCCCTTGCTCCACCGCATACTCGAAATGCTGCGGGCGGAATCCCGGAGTCGTCGTCAAAATGACAACATCGGCAGCATCAATGGCAGCGCGGTATCCCTCGAAGCCATCGTAGATCCGGTCCGCCGAGACGTCGACCTTGTCAGCAAACTGCTGGCGAAAGGAACTCACGGCCGATTCGGCACGTTCGCGGAAGGCATCGGCCACTGCCACCAGCTTAGTTCCCGGCACATTCAAGGTCTGCGCGGTGGCCCCGCGTCCACGTCCGCCACAACCAATGGTTGCCACTTTGATCTCATCGCTTCCACCCACTTGGGCAAATCCCGAGAACGGGAGGGTCGCAGCTGCCGCGGCACCGGCCTTAAGCAGAGTCCGTCTATTTGTATTTTGAAGATCGCTCATCTGCCAGAGACTACGGGTAAACAAAAAGAAATCTAGCGCAGAAGTTCATCTTCATAGACCACCGTGAGCCCCGCCTGACTCAGAACCGAAGCCCCAAACTCGCAATCCTCCAAGAACATCGCCAAAAGCGAATGTCCCTGATGCTGCACCATCAGCGAAAAAGCATAGTCGAGATTCGTCTCCGCTTCAAAAAGGACGTTAAGGCACCTCTTTAAATCAGCCCCGGGGTCCGTCATCTTCACCACCACCAGCTCCGAAAGGGTGTAGGCAATCCCCTGCTCCATGAAAAGTTCCTCAGCACTATCCGGATCATTGACAATCAGCCGCGCCACCGTGGCATCGCTCGAATCCTGAACGCTCAACCCAATCACCTCGATTTTCCGGCCACTCATGAGATTCGACAAAGTCGAAAAAGCTCCCACCCGATTGGGCATCATTACAGAAAATTGACGGACAAACTCCCGCCTCTTACTCACATCTTCTTGGCTTGTCATTCGCTTGGTCGCAGACCTTTATCAGAATCTTCGCTTTTGTTCAATCCGCATCTAGGGCAGAGAATCTTCCCGTGACCGACGACTTTCTCAACCGCTTCGGAGGCATTGCCCGGCTTTACGGACTCTCCTCCCTCGAAAAATTCTCCCGAAGCCACGTCATGATCGTTGGCTTGGGTGGCGTGGGGTCGTGGACCGCAGAAGCCCTCGCCCGCTCCGGTATCGGAAAATTCACTCTCATCGATCTCGATGACCTCTGCATCACCAATACCAACCGCCAAATCCACGCCACCACCGAAACCATCGGCCGATCCAAGGCATCCGCTCTCGCCGAACGGATCCACCTCATCAACCCCGAGGCCAAATCGACCGTCGAGCAAGTCTTCTACACCGAGAAAACGTCGGCAGACCTCCTCGCCTCCTCTCCCGATGCCGTCGTCGATGCCATCGACTCCGTCCGCCCCAAATGCCACCTCCTCGCAACCTGTCGTCAAAACAACATCCCCGTCATCTCCAGCGGCGGAGCCGGAGGCCGCACCGATGCCTCTCAAATTTGTATCGACGACCTCTCCAAAACCCACCGCGACGCCCTCCTCCTCTCGGTCCGCCGAAAACTCCGCTCCGAATACAACTTTCCCAAGGCCGAAAGGAAAAAAAAGGCCCGCAAGTTCAAAATCCCCGCCGTCTTTTCTCCCGAACAGCCCAAGTTCCCAACCTGTGATGGCTCCACCTCCACCCTACGGCCCGCCGAAATCCCCTCCGGCATCAGATGTGACTCCGGCTATGGCTCCGTCACCCACATCACCGCCACCTTCGGCAACCTCATGGCCGGCTGGGTCCTCGACCAACTCCAATAAGGAACCCCGACATTCCTTTTCGTTCCCTGCCTGTAAAAGACTGACCATTGTTGAGGCCCTTGTGACTGCGCCGATTTGACCATTCTTATAGCAAGCCAAGACCTTCCACCCGTATTTCCCGAGGCTGGGCAAATTCCCCGTAACCCCGTGGTAGTTCTAGTATTTGGCGAGTTTGCGCCGTAGCGGCACCATGAGTCGAGTGGTCCGTTGGTGCCGCTTGGCAAGAATCCACTCGCTGAAGGCTCGCACTGAGGCTTGCCCGTTTCTTTGCGTCGGTCATGCGCTGGCCTTTACGTATTCCTTTCCGACTGAGGGTCCAATGATACCGGAAGACGAGGAAGGCAAAGCTCCCGTTCATCTCCAGCCGATTTCGACTGAAGGCGACGAGGACGCTCTTTTCTCCCGCAAGTTCCAGATTGAACTTTCCCAATCCTTCGGTGAGCGAGGTTATGAAGGCTTCGGCTTCGTCGCGGTATGGGAACGCGCACACGAAGTCATCGATATATTTCATCATCATCGCTTGTCCGCTCGCTGCCGGACGGCTTTTCTTTTCAAACCACAGGCCAAGACGTCGTGTCGATAGACCTTAGCCAAAACAAAAAAAGATGCCAAAAAATTATGCATGGCCAACTTATTTTTGGACCAGCGTGCCGCAGTGGTCGAATTACAGACGGGTTCCTTGGTATTTGCAAACCACCGACAGGCTTCACGCCCTACCCGTCGAGGAGCTAACGAGAGTGCTCCCATCCCTGCGACGACGGTCCCTACAAATTGTCCGGCACCATAGCTTGGCACCATAACTTTTTTCACGCTCCAGGATCCGCTCCCCCCCTCAACGAGCTAGATTCCCTTCAATTTCCGCAGCGCACAAAGCTCTCCTTCGGAAATCGGCACATCACACCCCCCGGTCTTGCGTTTCTCTCCGAACCACTCGCGCCTTGCCTGGAACGACTCCTCCACAAAGGCGCGACTCCCCAAGACCATGCCCTCACTAAAAGATCTCACTCGACACCTCAAAAGCTCGCCACG
>Ga0222650_1000479_pt1 | contig 30920 bp, 27 predicted proteins | sample AntAcemetagen367_FD_179820 | JGI IMG/M metagenome (GOLD analysis project Ga0222650, IMG submission 179820) | Saline water microbial communities from Ace Lake, Antarctica - #367 | ecosystem: Environmental > Aquatic > Non-marine Saline and Alkaline > Saline | place: Antarctica: Ace Lake... | reverse complement strand
TGATCAAACTTCGTGAGCCAGCGCTCACGCTCCTGCTGGGTGTAGTGACGTCGGGTAGACATGGACGGCATCATAAGCCCAATCCGAAACCCGCCTATCGCTATCATGATGGGTCGCTCGGACGCTTACCCTCAACAAACAGGTCTTAGGAGTGCTTTCGCTCCCTTCCTCCAAAAAAAGAAAGCCTCTCAACCCCAGAAGAAAGCCGCGAGAATCACGCAACGACAGATTTAACCAGGTCAACGTTGGCGAGGAATGGGGACCGCTCAGTCGATTTAGAAGGGAGCGTAAACACAATCAGAGATGAATTTTTTACTGCACGACTTACCGAACAAAACACCGCATTCACCTGCATTTAGAGGGTTTTTACTGCACTCTGTCAACTTTCGTCAAATTAACCAAAACCTCCCGAAACCTTTACACAGCAAAGGCTCAGGAGTTATCCTGAGCCTTTGTTATGGTGGAGGCGACGGGAGTTGAACCCGTGTCCTAAATGCCTTTCACGAAGGCGTCTACAAGTTTAGCCAGGCGTTTGCTGCTTTAAGATCTGCGGGCCTCACCTAGCCCGTCCGCTGATCCGATGATCCTGTTGAATCTCACTGCCTTACCCGGATCCCCGACTCAGCAGCCAGCCTATTAAGTAGTCGCCCCGCCCCGTAATAGGCGTAAGGATTGGGACGTCGCTGTCAATTAAGCAGCAAGTGCGAGCTCGTTAGAGTCTGCAATTATTTTTTTTGAACGGCTTTTTAAAGAGGCCAACCGATCAACCTCTACATGCAGCCAGCGTTATAAACATTCAGTCGAAACCAGAACGCCCCCACAAGCTGACGACAAGATGCACCCCTGACCGAATTTATGCAACCTGAATCGCGTTTCTGCCATAGCTTTCCCCACACCCCGCCAATCCGATGATTTTCCGACCTCTCCTCCCCATCCTCGCTGTAAGCGCCCCTCTTATCCACGCCGAGCCTCTCATTACCCTCCAAGAAGCCAATGGCACCGACAAGCTCCGCGTCGAACTCCTGAATCTCGAGAAGGACAGCGCGCTTCTCCGCCGGACCGATGGCCAGGAGTTCGACACCCCTCTCGCCTACCTCTCGGAGGAATCACGCACAGACATCCGCCAAACATGGGAGTCCCACCGCAACAAAATCGAGAAACACCTCCAACCGCTGAACAAGGCTCTCGGCCACGACCTTTTTTCCAGTCGCGGAAACATCTGGAACGAACCTGCCAAGAACGTCGCCAAACGTTTAAAACTCCCCACCGAATCGGAAACGCCCTTCACCAGCAGTTTCCGCCTCTACACCGGTAATTCCTATTCATTCGCGGGAGCCAAGCCCAAGACCATCGTGGCTTACGGGGACCACAACAATCGCACCCTCTCCCTCTCGGTCGTCTTTTCCAACAAAGGTGATTCACTCAGCACCGTCGGCGCCGGAGAAGACCATTTTAAAAACAACGGCAAGGAAATCGATCGTAACACCCTAGAGGGAGCCATGATTTACGACGCCGAAACCATCGCCAAAACTCTCACCGGCATCCTTGGGGAACCGACCAAGCAGCGCATGCTCGGGCAAGGAAACGAAAGTCACAACGTGAGCCGCTGGGACTGGAACGGCCATTCTTTTTTACTGACCCATATTGAGGAAGAATACGTCGGCCTCAGCATCGTCCGGGCCTCCTTCGCCGACGGCGGAGGACGCTTCTCCCGTATCAGCGACGGTGAGATCAAAGCCCGTCTCATGGAAAGTGTCACCCGTGAAAGCAATGGCGACGTTTACGTCAAGAACATCCCCATGGTCGACCAGGGCCCGAAAGGATACTGCGCCCCGGCCACCTTCGAACGCGCGATGCGCCACGCGGGCGTCCCCTCCGATATGTATCTCCTTGCGACTCTTGCAACCGAAGGAGGAGGAGGAACCAATACCAACAAACTGTATGAGGAAGTCGCTTTTACCACCCGCAGCAAAGGCGGACGCACCGCCCGCCAGATCACCCTCACATCACTCGCCCCTAACAAGATCAAACGCTATCTCGACAAGGGAGTCCCCATCCTTTGGCAAATGTGCAGCCTCTCCGAATACAATCAGCTGGCCAACAGCCGCACCCGGGCACGCCGAAGCGTCAAGGACTGGGAAGACTACGCCACCAAGATCGCCGCTTCCGCCAAGAAAAACGTCCCCGCTTTACAGGCCAAGGCCAACCATCACATCTGCATGATCATTGGTTATAATGAAGCGACCAACGAGATTGCCGTGAGCGACTCCTGGGGCCGCAATTACACCATCCGCTGGGTCCACCTTGCCGAGGCCGAAGCCGTCAGCAATAAGAGTGGCTACGTCATCGATATTTAAACGGAAGGACTCTCTCGAGAGTGTCCAGAACTACAGACCGGGAATCGTCAGCACGACTGGATTGTGATCGGAGTTCACCGGATCACCATCGAGAAGGACCGTGAACTTCCCGTCTTTGATCGAGGGGCTCGTGAAAATGTGATCAATCCGCAACCCCGGCTTTCCTTCGGGCTTCCAAAAATTGAAAGTCAACGTTTGATGTGCGCCGCCATGATCAATGACGAGCTTGGAATCCAGCAAAGTTTTGATCGCCGCGTTAGCGGTGGTGGCATTAAAATCGCCCATCAAAACAGCAGGTTCGTTTAAATTTTTACGCGCTTTAATCCGAGCTAAGATCAAAACCGCAGCCTTCTCACGCGATGGCTGGCTCTGATGATCCCAGTGCGTGTTGTAAACATACATGGCCCTTCCATCAGTTCCGGTCAAGCGCGCCCACGAGCAAATTCGCGTCACTTGATTCCCCCACGTCATACTCCCCGGCTTCTCGGGCGTGTCGGAAAGCCAAAAGGTCCCCTGCTCATTCTCATCCGCCGTCCAAATCTTGGGATCGTAAAACAAAGGCGAGTATTCCCCCCCTTTTTTGCCATCGGCTCGACCCACGCCCAGCCGCTTAAAAGAAGGCAATCCTTTCTGAATATCTTCGACCTGATTATGCTTCGCCTCCTGAAGCCCGATCACCGAAAATTCGCCCTCCTTCAGGAACTTGATCACCCCGGGAGTTCGCTTGCTCCAATCACGATCACCCCGGTCACCCGGCGTATCTTGGCGAATATTATAAGAGGTCAACTTGATCTCCCCGCCAGACGAGAGGAGGGACAGCAGTAAAAAGGCAGCGAGGTATTTCATGAATCTTTAGCGAAGAAGCTTATCTTTCAGGGCGCGGGCACGAGCTTCGACATCATCTCCACCCAGCACATTGATATGCCCGAGCTTACGCCGCTCACCGGGACTACTCTTACCATAAAGATGAAGTTTCGCTCCTTCGGTCTCGTAAATCTCCGTGACCTTAAGATCCGGATTCCACATATCACCCAGTAAATTCACCATCACGGTGTTGCACAAAAGCGCCGGAGAACCCAGCGGCAAACCACACACCGACCGGAGCTGCTGCTCGAACTGTGAGGTGACACAAGCGTTCATCGTGAAATGACCCGAGTTGTGAGGACGAGGAGCCATCTCATTTACGACCACTCGACCCGACTTCTCGACAAAAAACTCAACCGCCAACAACCCTCGATAGTCCAACTCGTCCGCCAATCGAATCGCGGTCTCCTCGGCCTCTTGCAAGGTCTCCTCCGAAACCCTCGCGGGCACAATGGTGAGGTCCAAGATATGATTGCGGTGCTCGTTTTCCGCCACCGGAAAAGCCAAACATCTCCCGTCCTTATCACGGGCGACCAAGACCGAAACCTCGCATTGAAAATCGACAAATCCTTCCAGCACCGAAAGCTCACCTTGCACTGAGGCCCACGCCGCGTCCAACTGATCGACGTCCGTGATTTTAACCTGCCCCTTGCCATCATATCCAAAGGCCGCCGTCTTCAAGACCGTCACCGGACCAATCTCATGGTAGGCCGATTTTAACTCCTCCAAGGACGCCACGAAAGCAAAGGGCGCACACGGAATGCCATGCTCTCGCAAAAAGGTCTTCTCGCGCGAACGGTGCTGGCTGATCCCAATACTCTCGGACGAGGGGTAAAGCCCCACCGCTTCCTCCACTTTCCTCAATGTCTCGAGCGGAATATTCTCAAACTCGACCGTTGCGACATCGACTTGTCGGCAAAATTCCTCATGCGCTTCGAGATCGTCAAACTTCCGCTTGATCAAAATATCGGCCACCCCTTCCGTCGGTTCCGCCGTCGGCGTGCCACTCCACACCACGGTGCGAATCCCCATCCGCCGCGCATCGAGACACAGCATGCGCGCCAGCTGACCTCCGCCCAGAATCCCAAGAGTCATCATCACGCTTGCGGAGGCAATACTTTCCCCAAAACAGTGTCCCGTTGATTGTCACGAAACTCCTGTAACTTTCCGGCCAGATTCTCATCACTCGTTGCCAAAATCGACACCGCCGATAAGCCGGCATTCCCCGCTCCGGCTTCGCCAATCGCAAAGGTCGCCACCGGAATCCCCTTCGGCATTTGCACGATCGAGAGCAACGAATCCATTCCGCTCAGCGCCCGTGACTGCACCGGCACTCCCAGCACCGGTAAAATCGTCATCGCCGCCACCATGCCCGGCAAATGCGCCGCGCCCCCCGCACCCGCAATGATTACCTTCAAACCGCGTTCCTGAGCCGTTTTGGAATACTCCACAAGCAACTCGGGCGTCCGATGCGCACTGACCACCCGGGCCTCGTAAGGCACTCCGAATTGCGCCAAAACTTCAACCGCTTTTTCCATCGTAGGCCAATCGGAATCGCTTCCCATGACCACTCCCACCAGAGGCTTTTGTGCTTCGCTCACGGCCGGAGTATCAATCGGCAGCCTCCCCCTTGGCAAGACTGATCCCGCCTGCGGCTTTTCGATCGAGAGCAATTCCACTTCGAAAGTCAGAGTCGCACCTCCGGGAACTATCGCAAAGGCCCCGTTATCGCCGTAAGCTAGATCAGATGGAATTGTAACTCGAAATGTCCCACCAGGCTTCATCCCCCTCGCCTTCCGCCAATACTCCATAGTGCAATCCCGACTCAGTCGTAACCGCCTACCAAAATCAAAATCGCCACAAAATCACGCGTTTTTACCCCATGATCCTGAACCATCCCCATCCCTCCCGCAATCAGGAAGTCTTTTCCACATCCTCAACACCTTCTCCAAAAATTTCCGTGGCTTCGCTCCGATCATCATCCTACAAACCCACCATGGATTCACTCTTCGCCCCGGACGATTCACCATCGCACAATCCGGAGAGCCATAGCGGCGAACCCCTCGCGGCCCGCATGCGCCCTCGCACCCTCTCCGAAATCGCTGGCCAAGCCCACATCCTCGCCGAGGGGAAGCTCCTCCGCCGTGCCATCGAAGCGGACCGCTTCACCTCCCTCATCTTCTACGGCCCTCCCGGAACCGGCAAAACCACCCTCGCCAACGTCATCGCACGCACCACCGGCTCGCGCTTCGAGTCTCTCAACGGTGTCGAATCAAACGTCGCCGAGATCCGCGCCAAAATCGAAGCAGCACGCACCTACCAAACCCTCCGCGACCAAACCACCGTCCTCTTTATCGACGAAATCCATCGCTTCAACAAAGCCCAGCAAGACACCCTGCTTCCCCACCTCGAACGCGGCACCGTGCGCTTCATCGGCGCCACCACCCACAATCCCTACTTTTACGTCAATTCACCCCTCGTTTCCCGCTCCCAAATCTTCCAGCTCGAACCCGTCCCGACCGACGCCCTCGTCCCCCTCCTCACCCGCGCCATCGAGGATCAGGAAAGAGGCTTCGGCAATCTCACCATCGAGGCCCACCCCGAAGCCCTCCGCCACATCGCCGAGAAGGCCGATGGCGACGCCCGAAAAGCCCTCACCGCCCTCGAACTCGCGGTCCTCACCACGCCACCGGCCAATGGCACCATCATCCTCGACCTCGCAATCGCCGAAGAATCCATCCAGCAAAAAGCCGTCCTCTACGATGCCGACGGCGATCAACATTACGACACCATCTCGGCTTTCATTAAGTCCATCCGTGGCTCCGATCCTGATGCCGCCCTCTACTGGCTCGCCAAAATGCTCTACGCCGGCGAAGACCCGCGCTTCATCGCCCGACGCCTCGTCATTTCCGCATCCGAAGACATCGGCCTCGCCGACTCCTCGGCCCTTCAAATCGCGATGGCCGCCCAACAAGCCTTTGAATTCCTTGGGATGCCCGAAGGCCGTATTCCCTTGGCCCACGCCACCGTCCATCTCGCCACCGCCCCAAAATCCAATTCGGCCTATGCCGCCCTCGGAGCGGCCCAAGCCGACATCGAAAAAGGAGCCACCCTGCAAGTCCCCGAGCACCTCCGCTCTCGCTTCCGTAAAAAGCTTGCCGAGGAATCTGGAGCCGACAAAGCGGCCATGCAATACCTCTACTCTCACGACTACGACGGCAATTTCACCCCGCAAGCCTACCTCCCCGAAGGCCGCACCTACTACGAGCCCAGCTCCAACGGAATGGAAAAGCGTATCAAGGATCGCCTCGATTTTTGGCGGAGTCAGTACGGCGAAAAGTAGCGTTTTAGTCACTTCCGAGCTCGCGCTGGAGATCTTCCATGAAGCGTCGCCTCCGCTCCTCCCGCGCTTCGCTAGGGAGCGCCCCTCTGCGAGTGATCCGGAGTTCTGGAACAAAGGGCTCGGGCGCGCCCGCCAAGGTTTTCGCGATATCATCACCCGGCAAAATCAAAGTGCTAATCCGACCCGCCCGGGCGATCACCATCCCAACAATGCGACCGTCAAGATCGACCACCGGCAGTCCTACATCAAAGGCCTCAAGCTCCATGTCGGATTGAATGACATTCCCAAAGTCTCCCCGAACGCGACTCTGCGTTCCGCTCATTTGGTCCATGCGGTCCAACCGCGGTGAGCCCCCTTCCTGAATCTCGCGACCTTTCAAGGTTGGCTTCACTTTCCGGGAAACCCCATTTCGCAAAAACTCGATCTCAGGCTGCTCACCACTTTGAAGTCGCCGAAGCTTGGTCGACAACTCGTAAAACCCTCGAACTTCCTCGCCCGCGATTTTCGTAATAACATCACCGCCACGAATTCCCACTTCGGATGCCGCAGATGCCGGCACCACCTTGCGAACCCGCACGCCCTCATCCAACTCCTGGGTATCCATCTCAATTCCAAGAAATCCCTGATCAGAGCTTTTGAGGCTGCGCTCGCGGACACTCAAGACCCCCATCGCAGAAGCTTCCCCATCCTCCCTGATGGCCGTTAGAAACGCCCCCTCCTCCAACGCCTCCGCGTCAGCCCACTTCGCTACCGGAGCTCGTAAGCCAGGCACCTTCAGAACCGCCAAATCATGATCCGGGTAGATTCCGACAATTTCGGCAGCGAGAGACTCCTGCTGACGATTCTGGGTGAAAACCATGCGCTTTTGGGTCACTTCACTCGCTTTTGTGACAAGTCGCTCCTCCCCGATCGAAATCCCATAGGCCACCCGCTGACCTCCGGCATAAATGGGAAAGACCACCTTCTTGGCCTCAAAACTGACAGCTCGCAGAGCCTTGAAAATCTCACCTGCCTGTTGGTCGGTCACCTTTTGGTCGGCCACCGGAATCCGGGGCCGGGCAAACTGGGCCGGCAAGCTCGCAGCACAAATAAGCGTCGCTAATATAAAGGGTTTCATGGAATTCTATCGGCGTTGGTTTCTGTAAATATTTCCAAGACGGGCAAGCGTCACCTTCTTGGTGAGATTCTGCCCGTCACGGCTAAACTCGACCTCCACTTCCTGGCCGGGAAGAAGGTCTACGAAAATTTCCGAAAGCTTTCCCACCGTGGTCACTTTCTTACCCGCGATCGAAGTGACGAGATCGCCGGCAAGAAAACCAACCTGAAAAGCAGGCCCACCTTCCGGAACCTCCTCGACAACCAGTCCCCCCAAGGCCTTGCGAAGATTTAATCCCATCACCGGACGATTCGGGTCGCGAGGATCTCCCCCCAAAACTCCCCACGATTTCCCCGCCAACATCGTCTCCCATGACCCCTTAAAACCTGAGAGCCCAGCATGGTTGTTCACTTGGCGATCCGGCGCAATGTGGGAGTGAATCCCGACCACTCGCCCCTTCAAATCGAAAAGCGGGCCGCCACTGTCGCCCCCGATCAACGTGCAATCCGTCGTCACGAAATCGAGCTCACCCTTGGTCATCACCCTCCCAAACCTTACCGGAGGACGGCGGGTAGGGTCATAACCTTTGGGGTGCCCCATCGCGACGACATAGTCACCCACCTCCAATGAGTCCGAATCGCCAATCTCGACGTGAGGCCAGGGCCCCTCACCCACCAAGCGCGCCATCGCCGCATCGCGGGTAAAATTGGCACCGAGCACCTCAGCTCGCTCTTGTCGGCCATCCGGAAAGATGACAAACATCTCCGTAGTGCCCTCCACGACATGAGCGGCGGTGAGAATCAAGCCATCGCTTGAAACAATGACACCACTCCCGGAGGCCCCTGACCTCGACACTAGGGAAACGGTCGCCGAGGTCTGTTCACGGACCACTTGCTGGACCTGCTCTTGCAACTTCTTGAGATCTCCAAGGCTCTCAACCTTTGTTTGCCCCGGCAACCAAACCGTCCCGGCGAGAAAAAAAATGGGTAATAGCCTTTTAATCATGGTTCTTAAATAAGATCGTTTTATAAGAGTCCTCTTGTTTGAAAAAAATTCAATCTAAGATCACGATGTCGCAAAAAAGGATGATTGACGACGGTATCAGAAATCTTATGGAAAGCCCTCCGGCCAAGTTTTCATCGACCGGGAAATGAGAACTTGGACTCCGCTTCCAGAGACCTAAGATCGCCCCAACACAATGCCCCCCCGCAACCAGGCTCAAAGGAAGACCGCCCGTAAGACGTCAGCAAAGAAGAAAGCACCGAGGTTCAACTTCGAGGCTCGTGATGTCATCATCGGACCCTTTCGCCTGATCGGTTTTTTGACCCGCAAGTTCGATCCCTGGCTCAAATGGCCTTCGCGACTCGCGCTCTCGGGCGGACTCATCGCCATGGTGTGTGGCTCCCTGCTGTCAATCGCCTACTACACCATCGCCTGCACCTATGAGCTTCAGGATGTGGTCCAAATGCCTGCCCGCACCGAGATTCTTGATCGGAATGGCAATATCCTGAAGAATTTCGACGGAGAGGAGATCGGGTTCCTTCACGGAAAGAATCGCCGCATCATCGCTTACGATGACGTCCCAGAGCACTTTGTGAACGCCCTCATCGCGCAGGAGGACAAGCGCTTTCGTAGCCATGGCGCAGTTGACTTCCGCTCGATGGCCCGGGTCGTCTTTCGCGCTCTCACTCGTGGCAAAATCGAAGGCGGGGGCACGATCAGCATGCAGTTGGCGCGCAATAGCTACGACTTAAAGAAATCCCAGGAAGGCCCACTTCGCGGAATTCATCGAAAAATCCTCGAAACCTTCATCGCCATCCGCATTGAATCAGAATTCGAGAAAAACGAAATTCTCGAGCACTACATGAACCGCATCTTCTGGGGTGGTACGGTTCGCGGAGTGGAAGTCGCCTCTCACACCTACTTCAATAAATCCGTCACCATGCTGAACCTCGAGGAATCAGCCCTCCTCGTCGGAATCATCCGCGCCCCCAACAAGTTTTCGCCATTCCGCCACTTTGATAAAGCGCTTCTCCAACGCGATTGGGTTCTGACCAAAATGGTCGAAAACGAGGCAATCACCGAGGAAGAAGCAGAAGCCGCCCAAAAAAGAGAGATCCAGATCGCCTCGCCTAATACCCTGAGCGAAGGCAGCTACGCCCTCGATGCCATCCGCCGAGATCTCAAGCGAATTCTCGAGGAAGAAAACATCCGTGACGGCGGGCTCATCATCGAAACCACCCTCGATTCCAAGATCCAAAAAATTGCCGAAAAGTCCGTCGAAAAGCGACTCTCCGAGATCGAAAGCCGAGGTGGCTTCCCTCACCAAAAACGTTCGCAATGGAATGGCAAAGGGGATCCCCAATACATTCAAGGGGCCGCCGTCGTCATCGACAACAACACGGGAGCCGTCCTCGCCATCGTTGGAGGCCGCAGCGCCAAGGAATCTCAATTCAATCGTGCCCTCCAATCCGAGCGGCAAGTCGGGTCATTATTCAAGCCATTTATGTTCCTGGCAGCGTTCGATAAGAACGTGAAACCTTACGACTTTGTCAGCGACGCCCCCATTGGACCGGGTGAAATTCCCGGCGGCGATCAAAATTGGAACCCTGCCAATTCTGATGGCAAATATTACCAAAAGGTTCGCGTCAGCCGCGCCCTCATCGAGTCGCGCAATACCTCGGCAGTCCGGGTCGCGTCCAAGGCCGGGATGTCGGAGATCGTCGAAGTCGCCCGCTCCTCCGGCTTCGATATTGACAACATCCCTCGCGTTCCCTCCTCCTATCTCGGCTCCTGGGGAGCTTCTCCCGAAACCGTCGCAAGCGCCTACACCATCTTCCCCAATGGTGGCACCCGCTTTCGCCCCTACTATATCCAAGCCATCAAAGACCGCTCCGGAGAAGTCCTTTGGAAAAACGGCCCCATCGCTTACCGGGCGGCGGCGCAAGATTCCGCCTGGGAAGTCTCTAGGCTTCTGGAAGACGTCAACAAGGCCGGGACCGGTAAGTCCATCCGCTCCACTTACGGATTTCGCGCACCATCAGGCGGCAAGACCGGAACCTCCAACGGCCCTACCGATGGCTGGTATGCCGGCTACACCTCGGCAATGACCTGCGCCGTTTGGGTCGGCATGGATCAGGGCAAAACTATCCTTAAGGGAAGCTCCGGAGCCAGCCTCGCGCTCCCCATCTGGGTCGATATTATGAAGAGCTCTGACCGTCTCCCTCACATCAAGAACGGCTCCATCGCACCCGGCCGCGCTCTCGAAGTGGAATCAGTCGAAAATGAAATCCCTCGCGGCATCCCCGTCGAGGAAATTCCTCGCGCCATTCCGGTGGAAGAAATTCCACGGGCCATCCCGATAAACTAAGCCTCCGGAAAAATCTCCGCCATCGACTTGCCCGCGCCATGGCGGAGCAAGATTGGCTTGAGCACTTCCCGGTAGTCGGTGACGACCGGGACATCGCCCGGTCCCACCAAAATTCCGGTCTCCAATTCCGGCACTTCCCCTAGGACATTCCCGCGCTCGCTCCCGCCCATCACAAACATCGTCCCACCTCGTCCGTGATCCGTTCCGAAGGACGAATTCTCAGCGACCCTTCGCCCGAATTCCGTCATCACCACTACGGTAACATTCTCCATCAAGCCACCAAGGTCACGGTGGAAGGCCGACAGGCCATCGGAGAGTCGCGTCATCAGAGGCTTAATAAGAGTCGCTTGTGCAAAGTGGGAATCCCATCCATCGAGATCCAGTGAAACCGCTTCGAGCCCGACCTTGGCCCGCACCAGCCGGGCAGTCTGACGCAGTCCTCGCGAAAACGCATCGTCGCCATAGTCAGCGCCATTCATGGGAGGAAGATCGTCGCGACGCAACTTCTCGACTCGCCCCAAGGCCTCCAAGGTATCACGCGCCGCCGGCCCTAAAATCGTTTCTTCTAAGCCGTAAAGTGCTCCGAGTTCTTTTTGTAAAACCGCCGTCGATCCAGAGCCACTTCCGAGCGTAAAAGTATCCATCGATTCCATCACGGTGGCTGCTGGCGCACCTCGGAGCACTTCGGGCATCGCTTTGCCCAGAGCAATCGCAGAAAGCGCCGACGGCGGACTCCCTTCCCGATAGCGCAAAAACCGTCCCAGCCAACCCCCGGCAATTTGACCACCATGCTCCATCAAATCTTGGGCATAGAAATGCGACCGCGTGTCATCGTTCGACCCCACCGCTTGAACCACCGTCAACCCACCGTCCCGGTAGATTTGATGCAGCCCTGAAAAGGCCGGGTTCAATCCGCAGTTCGCCTCGCCCAGTTTCAAGATCTCATTTTCCGGAACCGACAAGGTGGGCCGCACTTTGTAATACTCACGGTTCCCCACCGGCGGGACCAAAGTCAGTCCGTCAGCGCCACCCCTCAAAAAAACGACCACCAGCGTCCGCTGCTCATCACCATTTCCCGATATGATTCCTGTTCCTTTCATCGCCATTGAAATCCGGGTGAAGCTAAAAGAAGGGCCAGCGGCTCACCGGATCGCGCCATCGCCGCCTTTTCCTGATCCGACGGAACCCGCCCCAACAAACACGAAGCCAAGCCCGCGATTCCCCCCGCCTTTTCAATGAGTTGCGCCTCATCCACCTTAATTTTTTTACTCACCTCATTGCGAGACAAGGCGATCGCAAAGTGCCATCGCCAGAGCAGCGTCCCGGTCCACGGCGAGGCCACATCCGGATAGCCATCCGGAGTGGGATATTGAAACGGGGCGTGCCCCATCCGCACCAAATAATCGACGAGGTCCATCTCAGAGGAAACTTCCGCCCGCGTCCCTCTCAATGCCGAAACGATGAACTCAAATGGACGCTTCAGCTTCTGCCCCCTCGCCCCATCAAGAAACTCCCCAGTCGCGAAAACGGCCCGCAAGATCGTCCCGATATCGCCACCACTTGCCGAGAAGGCCTTGGCCACTTCATCCACCGATTCCTCCGATGGTTCATCGGCAATAAAGCGAAGACAAAGCTTCCTTGCGACATGACGCGCGGTCGCAGGATGCCCGCACACAATCTCCAGCACCTCCTCGAGATCCTTCGCCCCACCTCCGGCAACAATTTCATGCCCCAAAACAAGCTTGGCTCCGTCATCATGCGCCTTCGCATCAAACTCAACCTTCCCTTTGAAAAAACGATCTTTCCCCCTCACCGTCCAACCGGTCAAACACCGCGCCACTTCCATGACATCCTGTTGGGTGTATCCCCCACCCACCCCGAGGGTGTGGAGCTCTAACAACTCCCGCCCATAATTCTCATTGGGCTTCTCATCCTCATCCCGCTTGCGATTCTCGCGACCATCGAGATACCAAAGCATCGCGGGACTGAGCGCCGAAGCCCGTACCAGATCGGAGAAGTTCCCCATCGCATGCTTTCGGATCACCTCCCGATCATCGGCCGCTTTCAACCATCGACACTCCTTTTTTGAGATATCGATATTGAAATGATCACTCCAGAAGTGCGCCATGATCTCAAACAATTGCCGCTTGCTTCGCGTCGCCCGGATCAGCGTCGCCCGTGTCAATTGCTCCAGTAAAAATGCTTCCTTATATTCATACATTTCGCCCAGCGGCGCATGGATCGCCTCTAACCTCCGCACCGCCCGATGAGCTCTTTTGTCCTCAATCTCTTCCGGTGCCAGTTGCTCTTCGAGATAAGTTGCCACGGCCTCCCGTTGAGTTTCCGCCATCGCCTTGACGCGCGCATACTCCGAAGGCGTCGACCCAAAGGTCACCCGATTGACGACATGTGAAATAAGATCAAGGCCCTCCCCCGAAGGTGGCTCGACCGGCCCTTCCTCCGGCCCCATTCCCAACCAGTCCTCCACTTTTTCACACCCCGAGGTCGCAAAGAGAGCCACGCCCGCCGCGCCCCTCAAAAAGGCCCGCCGCGAAACTTCGTCTGACTTCTGCTCCTTCATTCGGCCACCACTCCTCTTCCATCACGCCACCCCAGAAAAGCGGCACCAATCCCAGCGAAGATCGCCACTGGAAAAACAAAGAACCATCCCAGCACCGGAAAAATAATCATCAACCCAAGCACGATCCCACCCCGCTTCACCCGCAGCCATGGCTGCGCTTCGTCGCTAGGATTTACCAAGCCCTTCCCAATCCGCAAGCAGAGTCCTGCGGAACCACAAAGCCCAAGGAGAAGAATCAAGAGAACCACCACTATTCCCGCCACTTTCAAGACCGGAGGACCACCATTGGCCATACCGAGCCCAGCCGCGATCAGTGGTATCCCCAAAGCCACCCCGATCAGCAAGGCCTTCCAAGGCGAGCTCCCAAAGCGATCACAAGTTCGCTCAACCAACCCCGGAGCCAAGGCCACCGCGGCGACCCAGTACGCCACCGTGATGACAAAAAATCCCAGAATCACAAAAGTCCACAAGAGGACATCGGCCATAATCATTTCGCTGTTTTCCTTTCCATAGTTTGGTTTTCAGCAAGCCTACGCACCCCCCGCCCAAAAGGTGACAAGGAAATTAAAGTCATCCTTTTCCTCCTTCCCGACCCCCTCCCCGTGGCATAGGCTTTTTCCGTGTCTACTCGATTTCTCCTCACCCTGCTCGCTCTCACTTGGAGTGCCCATGCCAAACCAAACATCGTCATCATCCTAGTCGATGACATGGGCTATGGCGATCCCGCTTGTTTCAATCCCGAATCAAAAATTGCGACCCCTCATATCGATTCCCTTGCCCGGGACGGCATGAAGTTCACCGACGCCCACGCTCCCGGCCCCCTTTGCCACATGTCCCGCTACGGACTCCTGACCGGCCGCTACCCTTTCCGAACCGATGTCAGAAAATGGCCCAAGCAGCCTCTCATCGAGCAGGGGCAAGTGACCATCGCCTCCCTCGCTAAATCCCAAGGTTATACCACCGCCATGGTCGGCAAGTGGCACCTCGGCTTCCGTGAAAACGGCTACGACAAACCGCTCCCCGGAGGGCCCGTCAATCAGGGCTTCGACACTTACTTCGGCATCCGCGCATCCACCGATATCCCGCCCTACTTCTACATTCGGGGAGACAAAGCGGTTCAGCCTCCCACCAACACGATCAAGCCCGAAGTCGCAGAGGGCTGGCATCGGATTCAAGGACGGATGCGTCGCGGCGGCGGAATTTCTCCCGATATGAACATCGATGATGTCCTCCCAAACTTCACCACCGAAGCCACCAAAATCATCGCGAGTCATGATCAAAAACAGCCCCTCATGCTCTACCTCGCCTACCCGGCGCCCCACACTCCGTGGCTCCCTTCCCCCGAGTTCCTTGGTAAAAGCAAGGTCAGCATCTACGGCGACTTCGTTATGATGGTCGACGCCCAAGTCGGCAAAGTTCTCGCCGCCCTCAATGAGGCCAAAATGGACGAAGACACGCTCGTCATCTTCACCTCCGACAATGGCCCTTGCTGGTTCGACGAAGACGTCAAAAAATTTGGCCACGACTCCGCAGGTGGCCTGCGCGGCATGAAAAGCGACGCCTGGGAAGCCGGCCACCGCATGCCCTTTATCGCCCGCTGGCCCGCCACCGTGAAGCCGGGAACAACCAGCAAGCAACTCATCTGCTTCACCGACTTCCTCGCCACCTTTTCCGCCATCATGGGCGCAAACCTACCTCATGCCGATCTACCCGATTCCTTCAGCTTCCTTCCCTCACTCAAAGGCCAAACCTCTCCACGCGACTCCTTCGTGATGCGCGCCGGTTCGGCCCCTTCCACGATGACCATCCGCGAGGGCGATTGGAAACTCATCACTGAACTCGGCTCCGGCGGATTCTCCGACCCAAAGCGAATCAAGCCAAAACCAGACGGTCCAATAGGCCAGCTCTATCATCTCGGTAACGATCTCGCCGAAACGACCAATCTCTACCTCAAGCATCCTGAAATTGTCACCCGTCTCACCAAACGGCTCAACGAGATCAAAGAAGCCTCACACCGCCCCCTCAAATAGAATGAATTCTTCCCGACGAAACTTCATCCTCGGCTCCGCAACCGCCCTCGCTTCCACGTCCCTTGCCCAGGAAAAAAAAATCGCTCGCAAAGGCCGCATCAAGCAAGTCATCGCGGCCTGGCCTTTCGCGGTGGGTGCCCAGTGGAGTCCTCAAGATCTCATCCGCCATGCCAAGCAACTCGGCGTCGCGGGAGTGGAACTCTTCGATGCCGATCAACTCTCACTTCTCAAAGGAATCGGCCTTGTCTGCGCCGCCACCAAGTCACACTCCTTTATTCGCGGCATGAACAACAAAGGCCACCACCCCGAAGTCTTCGCCATCCTCGAAAAGGCGATCAAAGCCACTGGTCACGCCGGCTTTCCAAATGTCATGACCTTCACCGGCCTCCTTGACACCTCACAGGAAGAAAACGGCAGCATCGTCAGCCGCGAAGAAGGCACCAAAAACTGTCTCGAAGGCTTCAAGAAAATGGCCAAGCTCGCCGAAAAGCACAAGGTCACCCTCGTCCTCGAACCCCTCAATTCACGCGTCGCCGAAAAGATGAAAGGCCACCCGGGATATCAGGGCGACCACATTGATGACTGCGTCGAAATCGTCAAGGCCGTCTCCTCACCCGGCCTCAAGGTTCTCTTCGATGCCTACCACATCCAGATCATGGACGGTGATCTCATTCGCCGAATCAAGCAGCACCACGAATTCATCGGCCACGTCCAAATCGCGGGAAACCCCGGCCGTGGCGAAATTGGTGACACCCAGGAAATCAATTACCGCGGCCTTATGAGGGCCCTCCTCGAAGTCAACTACTCCGGCTACGTGGGCCACGAATGGATCCCCGCCGGCGACCCACTCGAGGGACTCCGGGAAGCCCTTTCCATCTGCGATATTTAACCTTTCTTCACATATGAAAAAACTGCTCTTCTTTTTTGCCTCACTCGCTCTCGCCCAGGCCTCCCCGGTCGACGGGTCAAAACCCCATATCATCTTCATTCTCTCCGATGACATGGGTTGGAATGAGCCCGCCTTCAATGGCGGAAACCCAAAGCTGACCCCACACCTCACTAAGCTCAGAAGCCAAAGCGTGAGCCTGAGCCAATTCTACGTTCATGCCGTCTGCGCCCCCACCAGAGCGGCCTTCCTCACCGGCAGATATGCCTTTCGTACTTGGAGCGATTGGCGCTCGGAAGATTTCGGAAAACCCAGCTACCTCGCCAAGCTTGGCATGACGTTAGTCAAGAACGAAGCGGGCGACGAAACACGACGAGTCCATGGCGTTGCCAGCGAAGAACGCACTATCGCTGAAGCGCTCAAGGACTCCGGATACTTCACCTCCATCGCCGGCAAATGGCATTGCGGCGAATGGCTCCCTGGACAACTCCCGATGGGCCAGGGCTTCGACCACCAATACGGTCATTATGGCTGGGGCATCGACTATAACAACAAGACCATTCCCCACAATGCCCCCGCCCGATTTGCAGTCTACGATTGGCACCGCAATCAGGAGCCCGTCTTTGAACCCGGCTACAGCACCGACCTCATCGCAAACGAAGCCGTCCGTGTCATCGCCGATCATCGCATGACCAGAAAAGAGCAACCGCTCTTCATGTTTGTCGCCTTCAATGCCGTCCACGGACCTCTTGAAGAAATCCCCCGCTACGTCGAAGAACATGGCAAGCGTCATGCCGCCCTCAAATGCCTCGACGACGCCGTCGGCCTCATCGTCAATGCCATCGATCAAAGTGGATTCAGTGACAACACCCTCCTCATCTTTGCCAACGATAACGGCGGTTTACGCGAGGAAATGAATGCGCCCTATCGCGGCACCAAAAACACCAACTACGAAGGCGGCGTTCGCGTCCCTTGCCTCATGCGCTGGCCCGATAAGATCGCCGCAAACTCCACCAAGGATTCCCTCATGCACGTGACCGATCTCTACAGCACTTTTGCAACCCTTGCGGGAGCGGACCTACAACAAACACGTCCGCTTGACGGAAAGAACATGACGGACGTTCTTTTCGGACCCGCCAAAAGCCCGCGCGATGAGATCATTTTCGAAGTCTCAGGCAGCGTTCGTTTCCCAGCCATCCGCAAGGGGAAATACAAGCTTGTCGGAAAAGAACTCTACGACCTCAAAGCAGACCCTTCGGAGAAAAGCGACCTCGCCGCAAAATATCCCGACATCGTCAAAGAACTGACCTCCCGCGTCACCGAGGTGGGAGACGAACGACCACCACTCACCGGCATGGATCGCCTCATGACACCCGCCCTCCCCTGGGTTTACGGCCAAAGTGAGAACACCAACGTCCCCGACTGGGTCAAAGAAGAAGTCCAAAAGATCCGTAACACCCAGCCCAAGGAATGGGCACTGGGAACAACACCTTGGCCGCAGGCTCCCAAAGACGGCAACATCATCTACACTGGGGATGGAAGGTAAAAAGAAAGCAATGGGAGCCAGGGAATGGATGGCTCTCCTTTCTTGGATCGTCTTTGGTATTTTGATTTTCACCCTAAATAGTGGGCTCAGATCCTCAGATTTTTCCAAAAGCTTTTGGGAGAGCCTTGAGCCAGCGACCAAAGCCATTCCTCTCTTCATCGGGGGAATTTGTGTTCTCTGGCTCATTCTCATTTCCCGCATTCTCGAGAAGCTAAAAAACACGGTCTATCAGTGGCTCCTAATTCTCCTTCCGATATTCATTCTGGGAGCATGGGCCTTTCGAAAGCTCCCAACACCTCAAAACCAATTCTCTCAGATTACAGGAGTTGAATTACCCTCAGAGATCCAAAATCTCAAAAGCGAGCATGTGGAAATCCTTTTCTCCCGAAAACGCCACACCTTTTCTTTCCATTGCTCTCCCACCGAAACAACTCGCCTGATCGACGACCTCGGTTGGTCAGGTCCCTCACTGTGGATTCACGACAGATCATGGATTCAAAAGAGAGCATCGCCTCCTCCCCATGATTTGGACATCGATTCGTGGACTGAGCCAAAAGTCTACAGAGTCCCATCCAAGGGAGGCTGGAATTTCGTCTTGGTAACTGACAAGCAAAGAGAACAACTGTTTATCGAACTTGTGCGTTGGTAGATGCCTGAAAATTCAAACGCACTGGGAGCGAGAACGAAGCCGCTTAGATCAAAAGGAAAATCCAAAAAACCGCGACAGCAAACCAAAGAATGGGCCCATGGAACCACCCCCTGGCCGCAAGCTCCCAAGGATGGAAAAATCATCTACACCGGCGACGAACGCTAACTCCACCTCAATCCATGACCTTCAGATTCATCCTTCTCACGTTGGCCAGTCCCGGACTGCTCCCCGCGCAGACATCACCCTACGACACCGCCCCTCCCGCCGAACCGCCATATTATCGAGTGCGCTACGAAGCCTCGGACAAACCGGCCCAACTCGCTTTTCCTGTCCACTACACCATCTGGGTTCCCCCCAACATCAAAGCCCTCCGAGGCGTCATCGTCCACCAACACGGCTGCGGCGTGGGCTCGTGTAAATCAGGCCTCACCGGAGCCTTCGATCTCCACTGGCAGGCCCTTGCTCAAAAACACCAATGCGCCCTTCTCGCACCCACCTACGAACAACCGCAGGACGCCGATTGCCAACTCTGGTGCGACCCCCGCAACGGATCCGATGCTACCTACCAAAAATCACTTATCGATCTCGCAAAACTCTCGAATCACCCCGAACTCGCAAAAGTCCCATGAGCTCTCTGGGGACACAGCGGCGGCGGCCACTGGGCTGGCGGCATGGTCATGCTCCATCCCGAACGCGTCGCGGCCGCTTGGCTCCGCTCCGGCGTCCCTTCCCTCCTCAGAGATCCCGAGCGGCACCTCCATCAAGCCCCACGACCTTCCCGATGCCGCCTTCAAAGTTCCTATCATGTGCAACCTCGGCACCAAGGAAGGAGTCACCGTCAAGACCGGCCGTTTTTCCAGAGTCTGGTCAGCCAATGAGACCTTTTTCCTAATTATGAGGTCAGAAAGTGATCCCATTGGAATCGCCATCGATCCTCTCACCGCTCACAAATGCGGACACCAACGCTACCTCGCCATCCTTTGGTTCGATGCCTGCCTCTCCGCACGCCTATCCAAAACCCCTTCAGTAAAACTGAAACCAATGCCAAAAGGCGTCAGACGCACGATGCCTCATCTCACCAACATCACCATCTGGCTCCCCAACAAAACCATCGACGAAGCGTGGGCCCACTACACCAAAGATACCCAGATCCCCGATCAGACCCCTCCACCTGCCCCCACGAACCTACAGGTCAAAAATCAGCACCTGACATGGAAGTCCACTGCTGATCTTGAGAGCAGCCTCGCTCATTTCATCATCATGCGCGACGGCCTCAAAATCGCCACCGTCCCCGAAAAGCCCCAACCAAAGTTCGGTCGCTCGGTCTTCCAGGGGCTTCAATACAGCGACACCCCAAGCCAACCTCTCGTCCAAATGAAGTTCACCGACCCCAAACCCGCGGCCGACAAAGAACACAAATACCAAGTCATCGCCGTCAACACCGTCGTCAAGCAATCGCTCGTCTTCGATCGGGCTTATCTCGGCATGGCGATGTGCTCCCCCTGCCGCTCCGAACTTTACACCGGCCTTTACCCCTTTCGAAACGGCTGCGCCTGGAACCACGGCACCGTCCGCCCGGATACCAAAAGCCTTCCCCACCACCTAAAGCCTCTCGGCTACCGGGTCGGCCTAGCCGGCAAAGTTCACGTCAAACCCAAGTCAGCCTTCCCCTTTGATCGTGTTCCCGGTTTCGATCCAAACTGCGTTCGCAGCCCAACCCAGCCTCACGACCTCTCAGGGGCCAAAGAGTTCATCACAAGAAAATCCGACCAACCCTTCTGCCTCGTCGTCGCTCTCACCGAACCCCACGCCCCCTGGGTCATGGGCGATGCCTCGGCCTACCCACCCGCCAAGCTCAAGCTTCCTTCGTACTTGGCCGACACCCCGCTCACTCGAGAGCGATTTTCGGCCTATCTCGCCGAAATCACTTACATGGATTCCTAGGTGGGAGAACTCCTCGCCCTTCTCGATGACTCCAAGCTCGCCCACGACACTCTCGTCCTCTTCACCAGTGAACAAGGCGCGCAATTCCCCGGCTGCAAGTGGACCAACTGGGACAACGGCCTCCACACCTCACTCGTGGCCCGCTGGCCCGACAAGATACCGGCCGGCAAGCGCACCAAAGCGATCCTAAAATACTCCGACGTCCTCCCAACCCTCCTCGATCTTGCCGGCCAAGCATCGCCTCCCGAAACATTCGACGGCTCCTCATTCGCAAAAGTCCTCCTTGGGGAAAAGGACCACCGCACTCGCTCATTCGGGATGCACAACAACTACCCTGAAGGCCCCTCCTACCCCATCCGCGCGGTCACCAATGGCGAGTGGCGTTACATTCACAATCTCGCCCCAGACAGCCTCTATCTCGAAAAACCTCTCATGGGGAGAAATGAGCACAACCCTTACTGGCAGACCTGGGTTTTCTCCTCCTTCTCCAATCAACACCACGAATTCCTCATCAACCGTTTCATGAAGCGCCCGGCCGAAGAACTCTACCACACCAGCGAGGACCCTTTTGAAATGACGAACCTTGCGGCTGACCCCCCTCACACCAAAATCAAAAATCACCTCGCCAAAGTTCTCGACCAACAACGCCAAGAGCAAAGCGCCCCCGGACGGCCTCTCGACACCAAACAAGCCCACCAAGCGGCTGCTAAACTGACCCCGCTCTTTCCAACAAAACCTTAGTTCGAGCACCCGAAAACTTCCTTGCCACCAAGCGATTCCTCGTCATTCCCCTTCTCCTTCTTCAGAGCTCTTGCGCACTGGCCGCAGCTCAAGATTCTAAAAAATCCAACATTCTCTTCATCGCGATTGATGACCTGAACGATTACATCTCTCCCCTTTCGAACCACCCCGGCATCAAAACCCCTAACTTCGATCGCCTCGCCAAACGTTCCGTCACTTTTGCCAACGCCCACTGCGCGGCACCCGCCTGCCACCCCTCGCGCGTGGCCGTCATGACTGGTGTCCACCCGAGTCGCTCCGGCATCTACCGCAATTCCTTCGGGGCCCACGGCCCTCGCTGGCGCGATGAATCTCCCGTCCTCAAGGACGCCGTCGTCCTTTCCCAACATTTCAAAAACAACGGCTCCCACGCTGCAGGTGGTGGCAAGATCTTCCACACCCTGCAATGGACTCCTGGTGATTCCCAAAACGATCCCGCCGCCTGGAGTGAATACCGCGGCGACCCACTCGGCACCGACTGGGCCATCGCGCAGCTCGGCAAAACCCGCGAAAAACCCCTCTTCCTCGCGCTTGGCCTTTTCCGCCCCCACATCCCCTGGGAAGTCCCTCAAAAATGGTTCGACCTTCACCGCCTCGAAACACTCAAACTTCCGAAGCACCTCAAAGACGACCTCTCTGACGCCCACTCCCACGGACGCGAACGCTGGCATCAATGGGTCACTCAAAACAAGCAATGGAAGCAGTTCATGCGCGGATACCTCGCCAGCATTAGCTACGTCGATAACGAACTCGGACGCCTCCTCGACGCCCTTGAAAATTTGCCCAAAAACGACAACACCATCGTCGTCTTATGGTCGGATCACAGCTTCCATATTGGCGAAAAAAAGAACTGGAAAAAGTTCACGCTCTGGAATCAAGCCACCCGTGTTCCATGCTTCATCCACGCTCCGGGACTCAGTAAGGACGGCCTCAAATCGCAACAAGCCGTCACCCTCACCGATCTCTACCCGACCCTCTGTGAGCTCGCCGGACTTCCCATCCCAAAGCAATGCGACGGCATCTCCCTTGTTCCTCAACTCAAAAATCCCGCCACTCCAAAATCCACTCCGGCGATCACCTCCTACCAATTTAGCAAGGAACTCGAAGCCTCCCACGCCGCGCTACCGCTTCATCAGATACGGCAACGGCTTCGAGGAACTCTCCGACACACGAAAGGACCCTTACGAATTCACCAATCGCATCGACGATCCCGAACTCACCCCCGTCCGGAAGCGATTTACCAAACTCCTCCCAAAGTCACCCGCCAAACAAGTTCCTCCCGCCCATATCCTCTCGTAATGGGCAATCGCAACCGTTCCTTCGCGATCATTGCCGTCGGTTTGGAGTTGCATGCCGGGCCGGGATTTCGGGCCAGTGAGGCGGAGGAGCGTGGTCTGATTGGCATCACCCAAAGGCGGAAGAAGAGCACCAGCATTGTGGACATGACAGCTGTTGCAGGAGAGCATGTTGTTGAAGAGCCGACCAGGGTTCAACGCGGACTGTCGGAATGGTCGTCCGGCCTCCAGCGTATTGCTTCGGCGAGGCCGGCTCTTGCGGAGAATCTAGGTGATCGATGACAAGACCCGGCACGCCAATCTTGATCCCAAAAATTCAGCATAGTAAGCGAAGAGGTTATGCGCGTTATGCTACTTTTGCTTCGCCCACCCCGGGTGAAACTCGCTGTTGAAAAATCGAAACTCGAAGGTCAGCTCCTTTCCGACTTTGAGGTCCTTCGGATTTTGGTGAAAAGAAAGTGCCCCCAATTCTTGTTCAAAATGAGTGAAGCCACTCACGTGCTCCATACGGGTGTTAATGGCGAACTTGCTACGCCCTGTTTCATTGCCGAGCGGGTCGCCTTTATAGATGACTGATAAATCGGCGCCACGGGTCGGAATATAATCTTGGGGCCACTCGGTGCGCATCGTGAACACCATGCGTTTCTCGCCACGTGGAGTGTAGTCCTCGACCTTGAACCAGGCCCATCTTCCCTCCCAATAAAAGGGATTGTATTTCGAGAAGTCCATGTTGTTCTCATGGCGACGCCGCACCCGAATGACACCTTCGGTGACCGCAACGCCATCGACAATGTGGGCATTGATGCGCTCACCAACTTCATCGCCCGAGAGGTCAGCGACCAAGATGGCGGGAAACAGTTTAACCGCCAAAGTAGTCAGGAGGGGCGTGATACACTTCATTGCATTAAATCGCAGCTTAACCGCCCCGAGTGCCACCTTCGAGTGAGCACCGTCTCGTGAGATAAGACGGCCTCCTCCGGGTCCTCCTTTGTGAAAGCAACCTCCCAGGCGCCTCCATTTTCACTCTGCAAAGGGCCCAAAAACATTTCCTATGATGACGACATCCGCGCAGTCGGCCGTCTTTACGGATCGGGCCGCGTCGAGTTTTTCGTCGGCCCAAATTCTATTACCAGCGACCCGCAGGCCTTTGGCACTTTTGGCCTGCACCGCAGTTTTTCCTCGTAGCACAAATTTATTCTCTTCGATCCGGATATTCTGGTGCACCGCATTGTTGGCTACGGTGTTTTGCGGGTTAATGCTCACGACCGGTTCCCCGCAATCAAGAAAGCTATTTTTGCGGATTGTCAGATCGCGCACGCCACCGGATTCGAACCACCCCCGGGCATCGGCATCGATCAAGATGCCGCTCATTTGAGTGGCGCGGAACTCATTATTCTCGATGACCACCTTTCCCCGACTCGTGACAAGGAAGCCACGAGTTGGGATTCGCCTGACCTTACAGCCGCGGATTTCGACCTCCGGATTCCAAGTGAGGTTCTCCAGCACATCGGTCTTGCGGATTGTTTTCGGAGCGGCTTTCTCGAGGGTGAGAATCATATCGACCGGGCTGATGAGGCGGGACTGCGTCACTCGGTTTTTTTGGAAGCCTGCCATGGAATCCGAGTGCATGAACCCGACTTCATCGCCAGGGTTGAAGGCCATGAATCCGAAGGTCTGCTTGTGCATGAAGCGCACCTTAATTTGGTGATCCGAGAGGCGCTCCAGCACGCGCAAGTAGGTCCCGTGGATGTTGATGGCGTCATCGTGTGCGCCCGAAAAGAGACAGTCCTTTACAAGGAGTTTCCCGCGACATCCTGAGACTTGGATACCATCAGCCCACGCCGCGGTGGTCCGCCCGCTCTTGCGACCCGGGGCGATGGTGACGGTGTCGAAAGTAAGGTTCTCGGAGAACTGGCTGACCAATCCCATCCCATGGAGGAATCGGAAGTGAACGTCCTGCCACGTGATGTTCTTGCTACGACGTGTGAAGACACCGGCACAGTCCCGGAAGGGATTACGGATCTGGTAGATGTGCTCGAGCTTTAAGCGATGTTTGCCCCGTCCACGAACATGGAATGGTGCGACCTCCTCGAAGCTGAGATTCTTAAGAGGATCAACGACGCGCCGGACGCGGTGGTTGCTCGGATCGAGGTCCTGGCCGAGTCCACCGGTTTCGTGCCATCCCTCACCCAGCCAGATAATTTTTCCGTCTTCGATCTTATAAGCCGAATCTTGGTGGATCTTAAGGTCAACGTATTCGCCCTCGATTTTTTCCACCTGAAGTTCCGAGACGGTCGGCCGGTGGTAGTCGAAGCTCAGGCCGCTGATGGTGATGTCCTCACAGCCGTCGAGGCAGACTTCGATCATCTTACCGCGAAAGAAAATCGTGGCGTCGGGACCAGATAGGCGCACATGCTTCGCGCCGGCCAACAGGATGCCGACCGCCTTGCGGCCTTCGGCATCATCATTTGTGTTAGAGATATGATAAATACTTCGGAAAGCGTGATCGGGATGAAAGTCGTAGCGACCGGGGGCGAACCAAACCTCGATCGGAGCTGCTGCCGTTCCGGCTCCAGTGAGAGCGAGCGTTTGCGCAAAGGCTCCCGGAGCGATGACTGCGATACGGTCGCCTGGAGCAAGCAGGAGTTGATTGGCCCGCGCAAAGGTGCGCCAGGCAAGTCCCGGCTTCAGGCCTGAGTGACCATCGTTCCCCTTGATTGGGTCGATGTGGTAGATCGTTTTCCCGGGAGAAGGTTTGCGCTTTCCGGCCGGCGGATAGAGGTCACCGGGGTGCTCGAGGACGTGCACAATCTGCCTTGCAACCCGCTTGCCAAGCAATTGGTTCCCCGCGGCGTTCCAGTGGACATCCTTCTTGCCGAGAGTGTATTTCCTCCGGTCGGGTGAGATCGCGGAATAGAGATCATTGATGAAGACCCCGTTCTCTTCCATCACCGCGAGGGCAGCATCGCGGAAGGTCTGGGCTTCCTGCTCCGTGATGACGACCTTGATCTTGCTCTCGGCTTCGTCGCACGGAGGAGTCGTAGTCGCAAAAATGAGCTTGGCATCGGTGGTGCGAAGTACTTTGACGATCTTCTCCAGATGACCGGCGAAACGCTCAGGAGTGGCACGTCGCTCCTGTTTCCATCCATACCAATCCCATAGGCCGAAGTTAAAGTGGATGACGTCCCAGTTCCCGTCACCGAGCCATTCCCTGACGTTTTTGACTCCGCTGCCGCTGTCGGCGCAATTGTCCTTCACCCGGTGGACATTGGCCTTGCCCTTCAGGGTACGACGGACCGTCGTGGTGTAGGCAATAGAGATGGAATCGCCCATAATAAGGACACGAGGGAGTGCCGGGTCGTCCGTCGGATTTGTGAAGGGCTTGTGAAACTCCGGCGCCGCGAATTGATCGGCGAGGCCCGGTAGCGATAGCAAAGCGAGGAAGAGGCAAGAAACGAGAGGTGACATGGATGAAGGGAGTTGGAAGCGTTACGCACGATGAACAGATAATTTCTCAGAAAAGGGCTCGGAGGTCGAAGAGTCCGCTATCGAAGCTCCCTCAACGCTCACTTGCGAAATCGCATCAACATTATGTTTGACGATTTCGGTGAACCACAGCGAACTGGCTACCTTGAACGGGATATCCCCTTCTCTTTTCACATGAGTTCCAAACGCACCACCGTCCTCGCAGGTATCGCCTCGAACAACGCCACCTTGTTTCACCGAATGCAATTCACCGTTTCTGACTCCTCGGTGGTTATCGACTTCGCGGACGAGACCTCTCTTCTGATTATCCGAGACATCGAAATGGACCGAGCGCGCCAGGCCGGTTCGGCGGATCGCGTTTGTTGCGCGGCCGACTTTGAGCCGGAAGGCGGGCTCTCCGGTGATCGCGATACCGCCTTGGCTCAGGCCACGGCCGAATGCCTCCGACGTGCCGGGGAAACCGCGATCACAGTTGATCGCTCGCTCCCTTACCTGTATGCACATTCCATTTTAGAAGCTGGGATCACCATCGCGTATTCAGAGAACTTTGGGGTGCAGGAACGTCGCCTCAAAAGCCCCGACGAGGTCGAGCATTTGCGCCATGCCCAAAAAATCACGGGCGAAGCGATGACCTACGCCTGCCGGACCATCGCGAACGCCACTCCGGATCACGATGGCATTCTTCACCACGCTGGGGCCGTCCTCACCTCCGAACGGGTCCGCGCAATGATCACGGCCTTCTTGATTGAGAAAAATTTCTCCAACTCGCACGACTCCATCGTGGCGAGCGCTCCTCATGTCGCCGACTGTCACCATTACGGAACGGGACCTTTGAAAGCAAATCTCCCGATCATCGTCGACATTTTCCCGATGGACAACGCGTCCCGTTACAATGGCGACATGACACGAACGGTGGTTTGTGGTGAGCCGTCCGATAAAGCGAAAAAAATGCACGCCGCCGTCTGCGAAGCGAAGGCCGCCGGGTGCGAGGCGCTCAAGGCAGGCACGACCGGCGAAGCTGTCCATCTTGCCACGATTGCCATTCTTGAGAAACATCACTTCACTATCGTGCGTGGTGATGTGCCCCACGATCCGGCCATCCCCACGATGTCGCACGGAACCGGACACGGGATCGGTTTGGATGTTCACGAGCCCATTCTCCTCGATTATCGGGGAGGCGAAATTTTTGAGAGCGAGCTCTTCACTGTGGAACCAGGATTGTATTCCTCGGTCCTCGGAGGGGTCAGGATCGAGGACATGGTTCTCGTCACCGCGACCGGTCACGAGGTTCTTTCGCCAGTGCAAGAGGGCCTAAATTGGAAGGAGTGATCGATGCTGCAAAACTACAATCTCGCCAACGCCAACCTCATCGTCAACATCAATGGCAAGCTCGTGCACCGGGACCAAGCCGGGGTCAGCCCTTTCGATTCTTCGGTGCAGAATGGCGACGCGGTCTGGGAGGGCTTGCGCCTTTACAAGGGTCGAATTTTCAAGCTTCGGGAGCATCTTGACCGCTTGCGTAAAAGCGCCGCACTCCTGCAGTATCGAGGCTATCCGAGCGACAACGAACTGATTTCCGAAGTGACCCGAACGCTCGAAGCAAACGCGATGACTGATGCGGTGCACGTCCGTCTCACCGTATCGCGCGGCCTCAAATACACCTCCGGGCTCGATCCCCGCATTAATACCGCAGGCTGCTCGTTCTTCATTCTCGCTGAGCACAAGACACCCGTCTACGGTAGGTCGGGTCTCGTTCTCCACACCGCGACAATCCGACGTCCCTTCGCAAATGTTCTCAATCAACACATCCACAGCTGCAATCAACTGACCTCTATTCTCGCCAAGCTCGAGGCCACCGCGGCGGGCGCCGACGACGCTCTTTTACTCGATACCGAAGGCCATCTCGCCGAGACGAACGCGACCCACCTCTTCCTTGTCAAAGCCGGCGTGGTCGAGACATCGACGACGAAGGCTTGCCCTGAAGGAATCACACGGATGACCATCCTTTCGCTCTGTCGCGAGCACGCCATCCCCAGCGTTGTCCGAGACATCTCCGAGGCCGAGATCCACCAAGCAGATGAAGTCTTTTGCACCGGCACGATGGGCGAAATCGCGGCGGTGACCCGAATCGATAAAACGGTCTTTGGCGGAGGCCAACCCGGGCCGGTGACAACGCGCTTGAGCAATCTCTATGCGCACAGCACGATGCAAGGATAGGAAGGATAGGAAGGATAGCCTCAAGTAAGCCTACGAGAAAGATCACCTATTTCTTCGGTGCAAGGTCGAGGAACACGATGGTTGAAGGATTACCGACCGGTGTGTATTTCCCGGTGAACTCGAGTTTGCCTGATTTTTGATCCACTCTAAAAGCGGCAATATTGTCGCCGCGCTGATTGCAGGAGAAGAGGAACTTTCCGCTTGGATCAAAATTGAAACTGCGCGGGTAGTCGCCCCGGGTCCACTCATCGGCGACGAAGGTCAATTCACCGGTCTCCCCGATCGAGAAGATCCCAATGCTATCGTGCAGACGATTGCCGGCATAGACAAAGCGGCCATCTTCGGAGACGAGGATCCCGGAACAGAAATTACTTCCGGCGAATCCCGGTGGCAGACTGGAGATCGTCTTTCTCTCGCTCAGCGTTCCCTTGGCCGCATCATAGTCAAACAAGACAATGGTCGACCCTTCCTCTTGCAGAGAATACAACCAGTGCCCGTTGGGATGAAAATGGAAGTGCCGGGGACCGTCGCCCGGCGGCAAGGAGACCGACGCCGGATCGTTGGGCGTGAGCAGACCTTTCTCGTCATCGAATTTCCAGAGGTAAATCTTGTCCAAGCCCAGATCGACGTGGAGCACGAATCGCCCGGAGGGATCGGCTTCGATCATATGAGCATGAGCTTGATCGTGCCCACTGAAGGCGAAGCTTCCCCTCGGTGCGCTGGTGGCCTTCGTCGGCCCCACTTCCCCCTCATCCTGCTTGAGGTCGCAGGCAAGCCCGAGACTGCCATTGGGTAGAATTGGCAGGACCGCCACCGAACCGCCGAAATAGTTGGCCACTAAGATGAACTTCCCGGACGGGTGTATGCTCAGATGGGCTGGCCCCTTGCCTCCGGAACTCACGGTGTTGAGTAACTTGAGAGCCCCGTTGGTCTCGTCGATCAGGAAGGCGCTGATTGAGCCGGCCTCGTTCTTCCCAATCCGCTCAGTCTCGTTGGCCGAATACAGACGCGTCCGGTCGGAGTTAAAAGCGAGCGCGCTCGGACTCGTCCCCATCTCATGTAAGCCACAGGGCGTCATCGCCCCGCTATCGCGATCGACTTGAAACAAGTGAATGCCTCGACCATTCCCCGGGGGTAAATCAACCTGGGTCGACAGGACGTTCTTCAGCGGCGAGGTATAAGTCCCCACATAGGCGATGAGCGGCGGCCCAGCATCGCTCACCTGTGCCATGAGCCCCTGCAAGGAAACAATAATCAGTGCACCGCCAGCACGCGTGGTGAGGGCTCTTATAAACGCGCGACGGGGTTGGGAGATGACTCGTTTCATATCAATATCCCACAATCGGGTTACAAGAGACTAGGACGGAGCCAAAGTAAGAAAAGATCAATCCACCGGTGATCGCAAACCCCGATTGTGAATTTTCACCCGCTAATCGTGTTTCATGCTCGAATCTCAACGGGCCCTGGCAACAACCCTGTCCCCATTGTCAACGGTCGGAGGCCTTGATTCGTCATGGTTACTCCGCTGGCTACAAAGCCCACTGCCATGAACGTGAGGTCAGGAGGTTTTGTTTTTTACTCCAATCGCCACAGCCGCCCAGGCTGTGGCCGGACTTTCTCCGTTCTCTGGAGCCACTTCATTGCCCGGTCTAGCATGCCCGCGAGTCACCTTCTCAATCTGATCAGCCAAGTCACTCAAGGGACGACACTTCACCGCGTGTGACACGAAGGCGATTTCACCTTTTCGATCACCGCGGCCTATCGCTGGCTCCAGCGTTGGCATCATCATCAGGCCCATCTCAGCTCCGATCTCTAACAAACCCATCCTCCTCCCCAATTTAAAAACTCCAATTTTCGAGCCTTCATTTCCAAATTCATATCGAGTCCCATCAGGCTACCCCGGACATAAAGTCACGACAACACAGTCTGAACATCACCTGTTTTCGTTCCTCCGTGGCACCGTTTGCCCCTCGTTATGAAACGGGTCTCAAACCACCTCAAAATGCGCGTCCACGGAGCTCTTGAACATGCCCACAGCGACACCCTCAAAGCCCGCTACCTCGCCGCCTCAATCATGACATTTCAGGATAAAAACGGCAAACCTCATCGCTTCACCAAGCGCACCATCCAGACTTCGTGTTATTACTAACGTGAGCACGGCGTTACCGATCCGCCCGCCCGTGCCGACAAGAACACTCTGCGCAAAGTCACCCCGGAAGACCTCCTCGCCGCCATCGAAAAAGGACTGTCCCTTTAAACAAGGGATTTTCGACCCACCGACAGGCTTACGACATCGACCACCGGAAAGAGCCTGGGAGAAAGAATTCAACGCCGTTCCTGGAACCTTTGCGACTACTGGGGGTAACTGAACGCGCGAAATAATCTCACGACAGCCTCTGCACTTTTGGTCACGCGTCACTTCAACAAGGAGACGCCTTTCAAGTCAAAACGGAACAGAAAAAGTAAATTTGCGCCA
>Ga0222650_1000475_pt1 | contig 30995 bp, 26 predicted proteins | sample AntAcemetagen367_FD_179820 | JGI IMG/M metagenome (GOLD analysis project Ga0222650, IMG submission 179820) | Saline water microbial communities from Ace Lake, Antarctica - #367 | ecosystem: Environmental > Aquatic > Non-marine Saline and Alkaline > Saline | place: Antarctica: Ace Lake... | reverse complement strand
ATTTTTGAAGGAAACGTCGCCGGTTATCGATTGATTGGATGGGTTCCAAAGTTCGACATAGGTTTCGACTTCGATTTTCACGGTATTGGAGGTTCCACCGGTCCATTCGTAGCGGTCGAAGAGTTCGTTGACAAAGGGATAGGAATCGACTCCGCGGTAGCCGGTTCCGATGGTGGCGTCGCTGTCGTCGTCGGCGTAGTCGATGATGGAGGCGGCGAGGGTTTTCAGGTAGTCTTCGGAGGCTGGGAAACCGCCTTTTCTGCTTTCGAAGTCGGGGAGGTTTCCGGAGATTTGCCCGGAGATTCCATCGATATTCCGGTTTTCGACGAGTTCGTTCAGGTCCGGTGCGGGCTGCCCTGCATCCGGGTAGCCGAAGCCCCGGGGAATGACCGGGGTTTGCTCATCAAACGAGGCAGCCGGAAGGAAGTGGACGTAGGGTTCGATTCGTTTTGCCTGGGCTTCATCGATGAGGTGGCGGAGCGAAGCCGAAGTGCGGAGGGCGTCTCGCTTGGCGATGAGCGGGGCGGGAATCTGCGGGGTCGCGCTTGCAGGATCGAAGATGGTTGAATAGTCGATTTCGTTGGCATCGAAGCCTTCGGCACGGGGTTGAGTCGCGGCGGTTTTTCCAGGAATTCGCCCGCCGAGGTCTTCGATCCAAAAGGCGTAGCGGATGGTGTAGTCGTTATTGCTGGCGGAGTCGGGAGGAATCTCGACCCATTTGGCGCGGGGGATGTTTTGGTCGTGCTCACCGATTGATCCGAGGATTTCGGTCTCATCTACGTATGTGGAAAGGCTGGTAAGGAGGTCTGCGGTGTCGATTTTCGTATTCCCGAGAGGAGTTTCGAAAGCTCCGCTGAACAGGGGGATGCCGCGCCATTCGCCGATTGTGGGATCGGATTCATCGGGAGAAAAGACGGCTCCGTAGGTGAAAAATTGCTCACGAAAGCCGAGAGGGCGGTCGGGGTCGGCGACTGTCGGCTGGTTCGGATCTTCCAGCCTGAATATGACGGAATCGTCCTGGGAGGCGACTTCGGCAAGGGTGGCGAGGGCAACGGCGAGGCCGGATTCAACTGCGGAGTCGGCGCGAGCCGCATCGGAGAATGCGCGGGCGGTCTTGCGCTCGAGAGATATGACCGCGAGCATTCCAATGAGCAAAAGCATCAGCCCGGCGACCGCGATGATGGCCATCGGGAGGGCGAAGCCGGTGAATTTCCGATTGTAAGGGTAATGCTGAATCATTGTGCCAACGGGAAAATGCGAGTGAATGAGCGGATCAGGGATTTTTCCTGATCACGTGGATTGGTGGCAAGGCGGTTCCATTCCGCCCGGGTTTTGAAACGCTGTGCCGAGGAGTCGTCAAGGAAACGAATGGTGAGTTCGAGGATGTCGGGGGACTCGGGGGAATCAGTTTCCCAATCTTCAAGGACTCCGGTTGAGTTATAGATTTTCGGCTGGATTTGAAATTCGATGAGGTTGAGGACGATGGCCTCGTCGGTCGCGGGATCAGGGCTCGGCAAGGAAGCACTTGAGCCAGCCTCCAGAATTTCCTGTGTCGCAGTCGGGCCGAGTTCTTTGCGGAAAAGGGCGGGAATGGCCAGGCCGTCAGCGGTGGGTAGGTAGTCGGCATAGTATGCGACCGCGCCGAGATCACCCGGGTCCGAATTCGCGGGCAGGGGTGTGTTTTCAAAGGCATCCTGTATCTCGGGTGAAAGGACGCGGATGAAGGCCAGCTTGTCTGATGACTCGGGTCCGATGAAAGAGTCAGAACTGACAAGGACGAAAAATGAGGATGGCAGGTGGTTGCCGATTTCTCCTTCGAAGAAACGGATGAATGAGCGGGCCTGGGAGAGGCTGTTTACGGCACGTTGAGTGCGGGTGTAGCCCTCGGTGGTGTTGCCGACCAGTGACAACAGGGCAATCGTTATCACGGAGGTGATGGCCATTGCGACGAGAAGCTCGATCATGGTAAAGCCATGGGGCGAGGACCCCCGGCGTAGCGTGGCGGGAAATTTCACAGCGAACTTTGGCGGAAAGTAAGAAGGTTATACCGGAGCACACTGCGGTTCCCCGGAGAGGATTTGGCCGGATGCAGGACGCGGATGTGAAGCAGGGAAAGAGGGTTCGAATTTGCCACGACAAGATTCGGTGGAATGTGGGATTCGCCATAAACCGCAACAATGTAAGCGGCCTTGGGAATCTGACTGGGCGAGTTGATATCTGTCACGCTGCCTTCCGCGACGAAGTTCCCATCAAAGTCGTAGGCGAGCACGAGAGGTGCTTCTTTCTCCGCGAAAGCAGGAAAGTCAATATTTCCGGTGATGGCGGACTCGCGGACAGGATTTGCCCATTTCGAAAGAATTTCCCTGTATGCATCTTTGGCAAGCCAGGCGGATCTGGTGTCGGCCTCGGCGCTCAGGCGGGAACTGTTGGTCGATGCCGTGGCGGTGAGAATAATCGGCACGACAAAGGCCACTACTCCGAGTGCGATGACCACCTCCATGAGAGTCATGCCCCGAGATGACAGGCGCTTTGGTTTTCGCGGAAATGATTTCATCGGTCGATTCTCCGGGTTCTGCCAGTGAGGCGGCTGACTTCGATGAACTCGAAGACAGGCTCGCCGCCGGAGCGTTGTGTCAGGGTCAGTGAATCTCCATTTCGACCGGCTTGTGCGAAGGCGATCCGGACAGCATCTCCTGGCAGAGGCCGGATAATCCGACCACTGGGACTGAAAACGATATAATGGCAGTCACCATCATCTGTAGCGAGGCGATCGGGTGAATCCATGATGGTGCCTTTGGAGCTGGAAATAAGGGATGAGGGGAGAAAGTGGAAATTTCCGGGGAGGATGGTCCACCTTTGGAGTTGGGGCTGGCCTGGGGTTCCGTCGTCATTTAACGCAGTGGAAACCACGTAGTCGGTGCCGTCTTTTTCGACTTCGAAGAGGGTGATGGCTCTCGCACCGATGTCTGTTCCTGTGGTGAGCGTGGGGATAGCGACCGCGGTCGGGGTCCCCGAAGCGATCGCATGGGCGCGCGCCTGCCGGAGGTGGGCTTTCAAGGTTTCACTGGAAGTCCTGCGGGCGTTGTTCGAGGAATCCGAGAAAATAGGGACGGCAGCCACTAAAAGAATGGAGATAATGGCCATCACCGCCAGCAACTCAATCAGGCTGAAGGCGGAGGCATGGCGATTTCTGATCGCCTGGATGTTTGGAAGGGGAGCCATCGGTTTAACTCTTGAAACAGGACCACGCCATAAATAACGAAGCATTTCAGGTGCCACAACTAAGTAAATACAGAAATCTGAGAAAGCCCGTAGATTTTTGGTGTGGATTTCGTCACAATTCTTCTCATGCAACCATCCAGACCCTTTGATCTGACCCGACTTTCGCTGTTAGATTGAAAAATCGTCGAATTCAGCATTTCCGAGGGGCTGGAAACCTTGACTTTACAGCATCGGGTATCCGAAAACGGCTGTGGTGGAGACCCACCCCATCGACAGACTGGATCTCCTAAGTAACAGCGGCGTTTTGGCCGGTTCGGATGCTAACAAGTCTATACGCAATGTAAGGGACTCGGCCAAAAACAAACCCGCATTTGAGCGGGATTGCCTTCGACGATTTCAATCTGGCGGAGTCCCTAAATCTATGTTCCTGCGCGCCAACAAACGATTCAAGAACGGCGAGATCAACGATTCGGATCCAAAAAATCATCCAAGCCATCACTGATCCTATTACTTCACGACGTTGAAGATCCCCGCCTTGACCGGGCGAAGAAACACGCTCCGCCCGATATTCATTTCCTCTCCCTCTGCGCTGTGATCTGCGGCTGCGAGAGCTTCAACCTAGATAGGAAAATAGAAACCACGGATAGCAGCCAGCGCAGATCTCATTCCAGGCAAGATCGCCCATAAAGTGAATGGATTTTCGTGACACGACACTAGACTTCGTTCCACTCGCCGAAGCGGCGGAATTTGTCGTAGCGCTCGTTGAGGAGTTGCTCGGTTTTGAGGGAGCAGAGATGATCGAGGTGTTTCGAAATGTGCTCGCGGAAGGATTCGGCGGTGGCCGTGTGATAGTGATGTGCGCCGCCTTGGGGTTCAGGAATGATGTCGTCGATGAGTTTGAGTTTGAGAAGGTCGGGAGCGACGAGTTTCATCGCTTCGGCGGCTTCGGGCGCGTGTTTGCGGTGTTTCCAGAGGATGGCGGCGCAGCCTTCGGGGGAAATCACCGAGTAGTAGGCGTTTTCCATCATGATGACACGATCCGCGATGCCGATGCCGAGGGCACCACCCGATCCGCCTTCGCCGATGACGACCGCGATGATAGGTGTTTTGAGAAGCATCATTTCGCGGAGGTTGAAGGCGATGGCTTCGGCGATGTTTCGCTCCTCTGCTCCGATACCGGGGAAGGCACCGGGGGTGTCGATCAGAGCGATCACGGGCATCGAGAATTTCTCCGCGAGCTTCATGAGCCTCAAGGCCTTGCGGTAGCCTTCGGGATGCGCGGACCCGAAGTTGCGTTTGAGGTTTTCTTTTGTATCGCGGCCCTTCTGGTGGCCGAGAACCACGCATTTATGCTCACCCAACATGGCGAAACCGCCAGGCATGGAGGCGTCGTCGCCGATATGGCGGTCGCCATGGAGTTCGTTGAAATTCGAGAATGCCAGTGAGACGTAGTCGAGCATGAAAGGGCGATGGGTGTGGCGGGCGATCTGGACGCGTTGCCACGGTGTCAGATTCTGATAGATGCGGGAGCGGGTTTCGGCGAGTTTGCGCTCCATCGTGGCTATCTCATCGGATAAGTCGAGGTCTTGAGAGGCTGCTTTCGCACGCAGTTTTTCGATCTCTTTCTCAAGCTCTGCGGCGGGTTTTTCAAATTCGAGGAGTTGCATCTGTCTTAAACTTTAAACTCTGAATCTCAGGGAAGATAAAGAATCGTGGTAGCGGGAGTCTAGGAGGGATATGAGGGGAATGGAATGTTGAAATGGTCTCATTTTTCCGGCGACCGGATTTCGACCTCGTTGCCTGTGCGGGTGAGAAGGAAAAGTTCCTCCATATCGGCCTCTCTGAGCGAGATGCCAAGAGGGGCAGTCTCGTCCGACTCGTCATACTCAAAGATCCGCACTGATGGATTTTCCAGTTGGATAGACTTGGATGAGGAACGGTAATTCGCTGCGGTGGGCAAGATGTTCTTTCCATCGAGCGTTGATCTGTGTGCTGTGGTTACGGTTTTTCCAGTCTTCAGATCAACACCATCCATAGCTAGGATAGGATACTCGCAGATAAATTTCGGGCCGTCCCAGAGAGAAATGGATTTGTGGTAGGGCTCGATGAGGATGCGGTAGTTGAGGGGCATCATTGTCAGTTCGTCCCCTGGCTGCAGATTTTTCAGCTCCATCATCCCGTTCAGATGCATGAGCATGTCGAGCGAGGTGTCGTTGCGACCGGCGATGGCGAAATAGGAATCGCCGCTTTTTACCTCGTAGGTGGATTTTCCGTCTTTGAAATCACTGGATAGTATTTCGTCCAGATTCATCATTCCGGCGATTCGGCGTGCAGTCGGAGCGGCCGGTGAGGATGGAAAGACATTGACGATAGCCATGAGTTTTTCGCGGCCTTCTTTGATTTTTCCGAGTGCGATGAGTTCATGCGCCTTTTGGAAAGCCCTGTCTCCGGGTTCAAAATCGGGCATTTCTTCTGCTTCCAGGGCTTTGGCGAAATCCTCCTCTTTGGTTACTTGCAGGATTGTGCCGGCTTCGGGAAGGAGCTTCTCGAAAATGCCGTCGAGCGGCTCGACGGCGATGTGGTAAGCGAGCATTGCTGTGAAAGTCACAACACCTGCGACGGCCAGCCCTGCGATGATCTTGATGATGAGCCAGATTTTCATGTGGCGACTTGCTTTCGTTGAGTGGCTAGATCAGGCCTTTTCTTTTGAAATCGAAAGCATTGATTTCGTGGGATTTGAGTATCATTTCGAAAGAAAATTTGAGGATGGAGATTTCCCATGTGTCGTCCACTCCTTCAATGATGGCCCGGGCCGGGTTTCCGGATTTCCGAATGTCTTCGAGAACCTTCTCACGAACCGCTTCGATGGGGTCCTGGATCAGTTCCTCGCTGACGGCTCCGCGTTTGAATCTGAAGCCATACTGGAGGAAAGCCAGATCGCGGCCTTGTTCCTTGAGCTTATCGACCAGTTCGTCGAAACGGGCGCGTGCGTTGTCATCAAAACCTTCGAGTTCGATATCGCGGTAAGGCTCAGGACGGAGGATACGGGGTTTCATCGCTTCCACTTCACCGGTCCGGATGCGGACCTTGCCGATCTGGTCCATCGGCTCACTTAGAAGCTGAAACTCGAAACGCGTTTCGCCGAAGGTCTGGATCCGGTGGTCGGGCTCATGAAGCACACGGGTCGTCTCCATGGCATACTGGATATCGTCTTGGCTTGGCATTCTTGGAGGTTGCGGTGGATTTGATTCTTCCTAGACATCAGTATTGTCCGATTTCCGGTGGATTGCAAAGAAAAGGCCGAAAAAGCAATCGGAGCTATACGAGTTGCACCAAGAATTCAATGAAACCACCCAACAACCATGAAATCGGAGTCCTGCTCGATTGGAGATAGATCCCCGATGCGCGGATTAACCAAAGTGTGGTAGTGGGTTTTCACTCTGAAACGGCGCGCAGACGGTAGAATCGTCCTGTCGGGTCAGCAGCAGTGTCCTCGATGATCATCACCGGATTGGTTTCGCCGCTTTCGCTGACGAAGCCTGTTCCACTTGGTGCTTGGCCGTTTACCGACTCGGCGAGGAGATCCCAATCGATGAGATTACTGCTGGCCTCGACGATAAGACGGTAACCGCGTGCCTGAGGATTGCGCCCGACACTAAGCTGAGGATTTGGGCCGGTCAGCGAGAGTGTAAAATGGAGGGCTGGATCGCTGCTCCATGGGTCGCCGTCGGTGAGATAGTCGATCAGGGTAGGAAACGAGTCGTTATCGAGATCGTTGTTAGGATCGGTGATTTCGGGATCGACGAGTTGCTCCGGGGTGAAGTTCTCGGCGAGCCAGTTCTCGTAGAGTAAACCATCGGTGGCATTGTTGGCGGCGTCACCGAGGTAGGCATCAAGACCACTGGTTTCGAGTAGCGACAGGGGACCAAATCTCCCACCAACCGTAACCGTCTCTGCCTGCAGCATCGCCTCGGATAGGGCAGGGTCTGGACGGGCGAGGCGGAGGTAGTCGGCGTCGGCGACGAGGTCGGGATTGCCTCCTGTGTTGACCGTCCGGTTGTGGTGGAATTCATTGATGGGCTGCGAGGTCAGCCAGTCGGTGTAGGTGGTCATCCCGATCTGAAGGGTATCGGGCATGTCGGTGCGGGTGAAGCGGTTTTCGAGTATCCATGAGCCGGCCCCATGTTGGCGAAGTAGCAGGAAGGTGTTGCCGCGGCGGACGATCTGCACGGTGGCGAGTGGGTTGTTTGCCGGGATGCCAAGTTGGGTGCCGTAGAGGTCGGATACGCTGTCTTCCGTTGTCTTCACCTCGCAGTAATGGGTGTCCGGCACATTTCCCCAGACGGTATCGGTGTTTCCGAAGGAGAGGAAAATGTAGTTTTCCGTGCCGTAGTCCCAAGGGGTCGTGTAGTGGTCAGGCTGGCCGAGGGCGGGTGGCTCCCAAGGAAGAACCACACCGGGGCCGGGATCAGGGGAGGGAGCGGCATTGTTGAAACCGCGGGGACTGCGGATCATCAGGCCGCCGAGACTGTATTGCGAATTGGGGCGGCCGGCCTGGCCGTTGCGGCGGTTAGCCTCGATGCGCAGGGTGGCCACGAAGTCCCCGGTCACTTCCTTGAAGGCGTATGCGCCGGTCCAGTCCTGATACCAAACGCTGGCATAGGGCATGAGTCGCATGTGGCCGGAGCGGGAGCTGTCGATGTCCCAGGTCTCGAGTTTGTCGGCGCCCCAGCCCTCGGCCTCGAAGTTCCGCTGCCAGTCGCTGAGAGTCGATGCGGAACCGAACTCGTCGGAGAGCGCGGCGAGGTCGTCGGGAGCTTCGAAGCTCCGCTGCGCGATCGGCGAGACCAAGTTGCCGGTTCCGTCATCGACGGCGGTGGCTTGATCCGCAGGCACGTAAACCGTCAGGTCGCCGCTTTGTGTGAAGCCGGCGAGGCGGAGTCGGTAGATGCTTCCCTCTGTCACGGTCTCAAGATTGCTGGCGCTGAATCCGGCGCTGCCACCGATCACGAGATCTGAGAACTCAAAGCCTGCGACCGGCTCGGAGAAGGTGATTTCGAACTCGGCGTAGGGAAGCGATGGCGTTTGGCCGGCGCTCGGTGCGATGGTGATGCTAGGCGCATCCGTCATCGAAAAACTGACCGGGCTTCCATCAAGGGATTGGAGGTATTCGATCAGGACATCACGATCCGCAACGGGAACGGAACGGTGCGGTGCGGCGGCGGTGAGATCGTCAGAGGTGCTGACGGTGAAATGATCGATGCCGACCCGTGAGGTGGAACCGCCGATCACCACTTCATTGTTTTCTCCAGCAAGAAGTTCAACACCTTCCACCCGCGCAGTAGTCCAGAAGGTGTTTCTGTAGGTAGGGAAATCTCCAGTGGGGACGAGAGCCAGGGGAGGATAATCCACGCCGTTGACCTGAATCACGAGAGGCGAGAAGTTCCTGGAGCTGTAACGAATTTCGATGGCGCCGATTCCGTTTTCACTGCCGCCATCGATATTTTCGAAGGTCACCGAGTCTCCGCTTTCCAGCCGCGCAAGGCCTCCCATCACGGTATTGTCGTAGTTGAAATAAATGCCAACAGGGTTGGCTTCAATAATACCGCCCGAGAGATTTCCGGTTTCGGCTTGGTAAGTTGTGCCGCCAGCGACGATGAAAACGTCTTCCAGCGTGCGGGCGCTGCCGTCGTGGAAATACGGAGCGTTGTCCCAGAGACCGCGCAGCGTGGGGGTGTCGATCCCGGTCAACGGCGCGCCGATTCGCTGGCCGCTGGTGGTGCGCAGCGTGCCAACATCATGGAGTAGCCCGATAGCGCTGTCGGTGAGGTCATCGCCGCTATGACAAGCGACACAGTTCATGCTGTTGAAGACTTGACGGCCGAGTTCGGCACCGGGGGTTAGTGTTCCGTTGGCGACGCGGTGCGGGCTGCGCGGGAGCTCGTCATTTCCGAGCGAGGTCACGTAGGCGGCAAGGGCATCGAGGTCGTCACTCATGCCAGCTTTCGTCACTGGCCCGAGTGGATCGGTTGCGGTGTCGAACTGATCGTCTGTTAGAAAGCCGCTACCGCCGAAAAAGTTGCGGATGTCATTTTCGAAATCCTGAATCTCATCAAAGTTCCCGGACCAGTGTACCCGTCCGTGACCCATCCCACTGCGGCCTCGAAGGTCGGTGGTGTTGCGAAGTCCCTCGCCGCGCTGGGTGAAGTCCCAGACGCGGCCGTCGGAACCGCCGTCGATGTGGCAGGAGGCGCAACTGATGTAACTTTCCGAGCTCATGCGCTCATCTGCATGGTAGAAGATACGCTTGCCTGAGAGGACTTCAGGCAGCAAGGCCTCGCTGCTGACCGTTGATACGGTCGAAGTCGATAAATTAACCGAACCCACCCCGAATAGAGGGCCGCCTTCGATGACTGACAAATTGCGGTCGAGGAAATTGCGCACGAAGATACGATCGGTCTCAGGATCGACCACCACGCCTTGGGGTGCGGCTCCTACGTTTTGGCGAATGACCAGCGCGCCGAACCCGGCGGAAGTATCGAACTCCAGCAAATCGAAGACAAGATACTGATTGTTCCCCTGAAGCGTGACGAAGAGATAATCTCCCCTCGGCGAAAGCGCCAGTCCGCTGGCGGAGTCGCTGTTGTCCAGATCGAGATCGCGTGCGACAGCTCCAGCTGGATTGGCCGGGTCGAGATCGATTTGCAAGAGGAGATTACGCTGCGTGCTTTCGTGGGTTTGCGGGGCGTTGAAAAGCGTGCCGCGCTCGGTGTTTTGCTTGGTGGCTGAGACCCAGGCGCTTTGACCATCCGGATGGTAGAGAATCGCTGACAGGTAGTTGGCCACACCACGGCTGTTCGCGGGATTGTCGCGGTGGGTGCTGCCACCGAACTTGGGAACCCGGAGGGTTCGATTGAGGCTGAAGCCGGACGTTTCCACTTCCCACACCTCGCCATGGTTTGGCGGAGAGATGAACCGGGTCACGAGCACCCGGGAGCCATCACCGCTCACCGCAAGGGCGCGGGCGGAATGGCCCAGCACGAGCGGCCCGCCAACGATTGGCAAACGGGTATCGACATCGAAACGCGCCAGACTCCCCGCACCATACAGGGACACATAGGCCGTTTCCCCGTCTGGTGAGATCACCACACCGAAGGGAGCACTGCCGTGACCGGTGTCGAATTCGGCGAGTTCGAGGTGGGTTTCACCATCAATCACCCGCACCCGATCCTCGTCATGACAGGTGATCCAGGCGTTTCCATCTGTGTCGATGGCCACACTGCGCGGATCGTCGCCGACCGGCAGCTCTTGAATCACGTCGAGATCATCGGCGTCGATGATCGTCACGGTATCATTGTCGGGATTGACAGTCCAGATCCTGCGATTTGCGGCATCGACAGCGACCGGGCTGCTGGAGGTCGCGGCCGGACCAGTGGGCAGCGTCATGACATTGATCCCGGTATTTGAACTTACGATCGCCCCGGCGGCATCGCGCACCTGCACGGTGGGTTGATAGTGTCCTGCCGAGTCGTAGGTGAAACCCACGCTGGTGGCGGGGCCCCAGGGAGTCTTGCCCTCACCGTTGCCCGGATCGAAGCGATATTCCAAAGGCAGCGCGGGATCGTCGTCACTGGCAACGACCGATAAGGTGATCTCAACTCCCGGTTCGACCGTCTCCTGATCTGCGGTGAAAGACTCCACGGTTGGCGCCGCGTTTCCGGATACGCTGGCACCGGTGGAAAAGGTGAAGCTGTATGGCTCCATGGCATTGCCGGAAGCGTCCTCGATGCCGTCGAGCATGACTTCGTAGCTTGTGTTTTCTTCAAGCGAATCGTCCGGCTTGAAAGTCAGAACGCCGTCAAACGAGAGGGCAAACTGCGCGTCGAGTGGATCGAATGGGTTCAGTGGATCGGGGCTGACAGGGCGGATGAGGATCGTTCCCCCTTCGCTAAACGAGCCATTGACGATGGTCCGCGTTTCGAGAACTTCGTGAATCAAAAGGCTGATGGGCGCGTCGAGCGGATAATTGGTTTGGCCATCCGCTGGCAGGTGATAGCCGACGCTTGGTGGACGGGTATCGGCTTCATCCTGATGAACCCAGGCGGAGATTCCCTGCTGGGCGCCATAGCCTCCATAGAAGACGAGATTGCCCAACGGGAGTGCAAATTGGCTGGCATCCCTGCCGACGGCATCCGTTTCGAAACTGCGAACCACCTCGCGGGAAATCATGTTGAATTTATGATTCCCAAGGAATGCAAACTCATCCTGAAACATGACATACTGGGTTTGATCTTGATCCGGTAGCTGCACGTCGCCTACCCACTGCGGCTCGCTCGGATCGGTGATCTCAATGATGCGGATGCCATTACCTGGGTCGTTGAATTCCGGGCGATGTGCCCAAACAACGTAGAGACGTCCATCCCCGCCCCAGAGGCTCGGCCAATACCCGCCCGGCCCGCCATCAGTCATCGTGCTGATGAGGTTGGGTTGGTAGGGGTCGCTGATATCGTAAATGGCGAGTCCCGAACGGTTGTTGTCCGATGCGTAGATGAGAAGATTACCGACGATGAAAGGGTAGCCGCCGACACCGGTCAGTGAGAGATGATCCCAACTTGCGGTTTCCACCCACTGACCCGAAACTGGATCCATCCGCCGCAAGCGCGCGTTTTCCTGTGATGGGAAATAGCTCCGAAAGGATGGGACAGGATTGAACGGAATATACATCGTCCCGTGGCCTCCGACTCCCTCCTGCTGGTCGATATCATTAAACGGGACACTGGTGTTGGTGCCATAGGTTTCGGTCGCCAGAAATGAGCGGTTCTGCTGATAGTTATTTCCCAAAACCAGGGTGTTGTTTCGGTAGAAAAAACCATGGGCAAGGATGGGGTGTTGGGTGCCCCCGTGCTCTCCGAGTTCGACGGCCTCATTGGCCACGGATGCATTCGACTCGGAAAGACTCGAAATATCCCAGGAACGCACGATGTAATCGGACCCAGGAGCGCTGCCAGGCTGCTCCGGAACCGAGTACATGATGCCGTTATGCCAGGCAATGATTGCGGAACGGCCATCACCGAGAGCGAAGGGCTCCCCGATCATGGTTCCTGCCGCTCCCGGCCGGTCGATGTTTTCGAAGCCCTCGCCGAAAGCAAGGGGGCTGAGGAGGGTAAGCGACAGGATTCCGATTAGGGCTTTCATACCGGTGTATTGGGAATCGCCGCACTGAGGTTACAGAGAAATCTAAAAAAGGGCTCCTCGGAAAAGTCTCCCGATTTTGAGATTTTTCCAAATTCATGTAACCGCCAATCGAAAGCCCCCAATACAGAGGTAGAAATCATGTCCATCATATCCAATTTCATCACCCATGGAGCGCTTCAACGGAAACTCCTATTCGTACCACGGCTCAGCGCATTTTCTCTACTCATGTTTCAGCGATCTTGCCTTGGACTGCTGACAGTCAGTGTGGCCACAGCGGATGATCTTTCACCGCTGAGCGATGAATTCGATAATGCGGAGACATTTTCCAACTGGCAGGATCTGGGTGTTGTCGAAGGCTGGTCGCGCCCTTCGTTCGAAGAGGCGGATATCAATACCACCGAGCCTGGCCACTTTCACATCGTTCCCGGGGCGATCACTTGGTTCAACAACCTTCATGGGATGCTTCTTTTCAAGGAAGTCACAGGTGATTTTGTCGCCACGACCAAGGTTCGGGTCCTGAGTCGTCACAACCCGGGCGACCCGACAGAAGTTCCCAATCGATCGTATTCGCTGACAGGGATCTTTGCTCACGGCCCTCGCCCCATCACCCAGGCAGCACCCAACCCGTACACCACCAACCCGGTTTGGCCCCCTGCGAATTTCGGCAGCGACTATGTTTCGAACACTGAGAATTACATTTTTTTGAGTTATGGAACCGCCGGAAACCCCGGTACCCGGCAGTTTGAGATAAAGGCGACACGCAACAGCAGTTCGCAGCTTTACTTTGACTCGACGGGAATTGATCAAAATGAGACCGAGGTTTGGCTGCAGATGGTTCGTGTTGGCGATACCGTGGTCTGCCTTCGCAAGCATAGTGAGGAGGGGGAGTGGGTTGTGGAAAATCGCTATCCTAATCCAGATCATCCTTTCCCGGAATTTGGAGATACCCTTCAGGTGGGGATTACAGCTTATACGGATTGGCCGACAGCTGCTTACGCCGCCTTCGACCCGGTGGCGGCCTATCAGTTCAACTACGCACCGCCGAGTGATGGGAATCCCGATCTTATTTCGCAGGTGGATTACTTCCGCTATCGTCGCCCTGATCCGGCTCTGAGCGAAGCAGTTCTTCAGGCGATGGCAGTGAGTTACAATCCTGCGACGAACTCAACAGCCAATCCCCCTGTCCTACTTGCCGCCTCGCCGGCGGCGGAGGCCTATCTGGGTGAAGTGGCCAACAGCCCTTATCAGCCCTTCGCGGATTGGCAGGAGACGAACTTTGGTGCTGACGCTGCCGAACCTGTAGCTGCTGTCGGCTCCGATACGGATAGCGATGGTCTCACAAATATGATGGAATTTATTCTTGGCGGCTCAATCAGTGAGAACTCGACGCATTTATTGCCCGTGGGTGCTATGAATGGTGATAGCTTCGTATTTACACTTACTCCGGCTATTGCCCATGGTGCGCGATTACGCGTACAGCACTCGTCCTCGCTCAATGGTTGGGATGAAGTTGCCACCCGTCCACTGAGAGGTGGGGATTGGCAGGTCTCCATGGCCGGTGCGTCTGTCAACGTAGACGGGGTAACGGGAGAAGTGACCATTATGATTCCATCTGAACCTTCATCAGGCTTTGTTCGATTGGTCGGCGATCTCATCGAATGAAGTGATTCTGATCATATGGGTATGCCCTGGACTTAGGAGTGGTTTCAAAAGTCGGAAATTTTAGGATTAACTTATCGCGTCATGACCTACGAGTCCATGACCGACGGGGTCTGGGACGATATATGGAGAGTGTTCATCGCAACGCTCGACAAGGGCGGTCTCCTGGACTGGCAGGAATATTTCATGCCCGGCAGCTTAGGGACTCCGCTAAATTGAAACCGTCAAAGACACACGTGCGAAGCACCTTGGACTGCGGCAGCCTGCTGCCGCTCTGGGCAATGCAGCCCTGCTGCAAGCCCGACGGCATTGGCACGGAAAAACCCCGATGAAACCTCCGCTTGCCCCGCTCGCAGCAGGCTGCATGGCGGAAAGCGGCAGCAGGCTGCCGCAGTCCAGGGACTTCGCCGACAAGGCATACGATGCGAACTGGCTCCGCAAGCTGATGGTTCACACCGGCGGCGAATTGATCTGCCCCCACCGCCGCAACAGGAAATGACACCGCTCCAGGACGGTCGCAAGCTGCGGCGATACCGGAGGCGCTGGAAGGTATCGTGAGGCTCTTCGCATGGATCGGCAACTGGCGCAGGCTGACCGTCAGGCACGAGCGACTGATCTCGGTCTATAACGGATTTTTTAAGATCGCCTGCATCATGATCCTTGCACGGCACTTTTGAAAACCACTTCTAGGGAGTCGAACTTCCGTAAGGAGGAACTTTACTCCCCAAAATTCTTTCGGTTCGTTGTGCATGCAACTATTCTGGTAGTCCCGTGCGACCAATCGAGTAGAGTGACGCATACGGCATTGCAAATCAGACAGAGCAACTCGTGTTGAGTGATCCCTGCCGAATTGTCATTGCTTCTCTATCGAGCCACTACGTCCTTCATCCCCAAGGAAGGAAGTTATCAGTTTGGCTATCTCGACCGCTTTTTCCTCGACCGCAAAATGTCCGGCATCCAAGAGGTGAAGTTCCGCTTTGGGAACATCTTTGAGATAGGCCTCGGCTCCTCGGGAGGTGAAGACCGGGTCGTTAGCTCCCCAGGTGATTAAGAGGGGAATACGCTGGTTACGCAAAAAAAATTGCCACTCCGGATACCTGTCCAGATTGGTTTTGTAGTCTTGAAATAATTCCACCTGGATTCGTCGCTCCTTTTCCGTAGAAAGAAAAAAGCCATCATGAATCCACGCATCCGGACTCATCACCTCCGTGTCATCTTTCACGTCACGCAGATATTGAAGATTCCTAATTGCTTCTTCGCTCGTGAAGTCGAATAGCTTTTTGATATTCTCGGGCGATTGATCTGTCTGAGCCTCATTGAAGAATTTTTGCTTCTCAAGAGGTATTCCTTCCAAGTATGCATTGGCGTTCTGCGCAATAATTGCGCGGATTCTTTTTGGCTCCATCATGATTACCCTGAAGCCAACAGGGGCTCCGAAATCCTGCATATAGATCACAAAGTCATCGACGTTCAATTCCTTCAGAAGCCCATCAACGTAAGTCGCCAGATTATCAAAGGAATATTCAAACTCATCCGGTTCTGGCTTGTCACTCAGCCCGGATCCAATGTGGTCGGGAGCGATAACGTGGTATCTTCCTGAAAGGAGGGGAATCAGTTCCCGATATGTATGAGACGAGGATGGGTATCCGTGCAGCAGAAGAATTGTAGTCTGATTTGATGAACCCGCCTCCCTGAAAAATATTTTCCTGCCCAATACTTCCTTGTAGCGATAATAGGTTTTACTAGGCCAGACGTGTTCAGGTGCTTGAGCCTCGGAAATTGCGCACAGTCCTATTGAAAAAAGTAGTGTCAGACACAACGATATCTTCTGTCGGCCCTCGAAAAATCTCGGTAGTCTCGCGGAAATTTTTTCCGCCTGATTAACGAGTTTAGGAGCAGTCACATGAAGGACTAGTGGCAGGTCAGAACCAGGAGGCATGAAGGTTGAGAGTATCTGGTTTATATCCGGTACTTAACGACGACGACGTAGGAGGAAGAAGGCTCCGAGTGCTCCGAGGAGCGCTGTAGAGGGTTCGGGCACTGGAATAAAAGTCGTGCCGACGGCTGGTTTGGCCAAATCGATGCCAATGAAGGGAGTGGACCGGTTCACAATGAAACCATCAGTGGGAACCACAAATGAGGGATCAGAAATGGTCCCGGCGTTAATGCCGTCGGGGTCAAACCAAATGATCATGAAGGTATCGCCCTCATTCACGAGACCTGCGAAGTCGAAAACGATTCCCTGAATCCCTCCGTCACCTCCCGTGGTGGTGAAATCACCTTCGGTTAGTATGGTATTGTTTGCGGTGACATCCTGGGCGAAATACAGACGGTCATATGTGTCCGCCGCTCCCACGGTTAAAGCAATTCCATCGTTGCCGGCAGACGGAGCTATTCCAACAGCTACCGGATCGTAGGTCGAAGAGAATCCATTACCACTGCCGTCAACGATAACGCCGTAATTGAGTCCGTTTAAAACCGTTCCCTCGGCGTCAGCAAAACCATTTGCAACACCCTCACCCGGTGTGAATGGAACACTGAACAGGAGTGTCACCGCTGCGTAAGATGATGGCGATGAAATCGCAATTGCTGTAATAACTTGATATATATTTTTTAATTTCATAGGTGTTAATAATTTGGTGTTTGGTAGTGTTTGTTTTGGAAAAATCACAAGCTCGGGATATAGGTTTGTTCAGTGGCCCAGTTTGTATCGCCATTTGGAGCCGCTGCCGCGCGGCGATAAATGAATGCCGCAGGTCCTCCGATTGGATAGGTATCCTGGATGCCTGCGGCGGGACCCAGGATCCCAAACCAGTTGACCGGACCCCGGGTCAGGATTTGCGAAGGTCCCTTGTTCTGACCGGCGGCCGCCTGGTCGAAGAAGATGATTTGATCCCCCGGCGTGGCTGGTATGCCCGCAGACTGAATTTCAACCGTGACGGGAGAGTAAAAGGATAAAAAGTTATCAGCAGCTGAAGCACCTGATGCCTTCCAGATTACGTTACGGTGGTTCCATGTCGGGACTTCCCCGGTAATGGTCAGGTCCACGATCCCTTCGGAGGCGGGAGTCCGAACCGTAAAGCCCTCACCAGGGTATAGCACGGCGTCGTTGGCAGTGCCCGCTCCGCCAAGAATTTGAACCCAGGAGCCCGGGCCTTTCGTGTAAATAGCAGCAGCGCCAAGGTTCACACCTGAAGCAGATTCGTTCATGAGGATGAGCTGTGTTCCGTTCGGAACCGAGTCCAAGGGGAGGAGCTGGATGACGGTCCAAGCCGGCTCGATCCGAATCGATTCGTTCGCAGCAACATTGGCTATATCGCCGGTTACTGTTGTCACTGTCAGTGTGTCTTCGGTGTTATCCGTAATGAGACCGATCAGTCCTTCCTCAGCTCCGCCAGTCACGATCAAAACGTGGGGTTCGGTGGTCCATTCCGTCGATGGAGTCCATGCTGGTTCACCCTCGACGGTGAGCGTTGTCGAGGTCGGAGCGACCGTGCTGGAATTTGCCCCAGTGAAAGCTGCCGCATTCGCAAGAGGAATGCTGAGAGCCAAGTCCGAACCGGCCGCTACGGCATCACCTGCACCAGTATTCCCTGCTGAAACCCAACCAATCGGATTGGTTTCGATACCATGGGCGGCGATTGATGCGATAGCGCTGACGAGTGCAAATGAGGATGGTGCTTTCATACTGTCCCTTTCTTGGGATTGCCTCCGCTGCGGTTACAGTATAAGTTGATTTTGTTTCGTATGTCTGATTCGTCCCCGCCACCAAAACAGTTTTGCGCCACTCGCTGGAGCCTCGTGCTCGACGCACGGGGGGATGGGGAAGAGGCGCAACGTGCACTGGAAGATCTCTGTCAGGCTTACTGGTTCCCGCTTTTCGCGTGGTGCCGGCGCTACGGTCTCACAGTCGCCGATGCGGAAGATGCCGTGCAGGGATTTTTCGTAAAAGTAATGGAAAAAAGGCTCTTTGATGCGGCAGACGCCTCTCGCGGAAAGTTACGCACCTTCCTCCTCACCGCCCTCCAGCGCCATGTGCGAGACGAACGGGCAAAAGCTCTCGCCGAACGCCGGGGCGGAGGGAACGTTGTTTCCTTCGATGCCACAGAAGCTGAATCCTGGTATTCGGACGCGTCAATCGAAGGCGAAAGCGCCGAACGTATGTTTGATCGGCAGTGGGCGCTGACCGTGTTGGACAACGCCATCCTCCAACTCGAAAGACAAGCCGTTGCCAGAGGGAAAGTTTCTGAGTTCAAAGTTATGCGTCCATTTCTAACCGAGGAGGGTCAGGCTGAAGATTACAGGAAAGCCGGCGAGCTAACCCACCAGAGCGCTGGCGCTTTCAAGGTTGCAGTACATCGCCTTCGGGCGAAGTTCCGTATCGCGCTGCGGGAGCAGGTGGCCGAAACCCAGCCAGAGGATGCCAACGTGGACGAGGAGATCACCTATCTCATGCAAGTGCTGACCGGTAGCTGATGAGGAACGGAATTGGCGTATTGCGGGCACGCCCGGAGCTGCTATATATGCTCTTACCATGGACATGCCGCATTCATCGTCGCCTTATCATAGGCTGGCAGGGCTTCGACCAGAGCTGCTGATGGCGCAGGGAATGCCGCGCACGCCGGAAGGGGACATCCCTCCCGTTATCGCAGGTCTGGAAATACTGGAACTTATCGGTCGTGGAGGAATGGGTGCAGTCTACCGTGCGCGACAAATCGGACTCAACCGGGACGTGGCGGTAAAGCGCGTTGCAGCCGAGCTGGCGCGCGATGCTGTTTTTCTTGATCGCCTTGAACGAGAAGCCCGTACCATGGCCAGTCTCCGTAATCCGCATATCGTAACCGTACATCACATGGAACCTCTCGACGACGGTGGGGCGGCCATCATCATGGAATTCGTCGAGGGGGGAAATCTGCGTGATCGTTTGGATGCCTGCCCGGAGGGGTTGCCGATCAATGAATGCATCCGTCTGTTTCGTGAAACTGCGGCGGCGCTCACCGCTGCTCACGCTGCCGGTGTTGTCCATCGCGACCTAAAACCGGAAAACATCCTTTTGGGTAGCGATGGTTCCGCCCGCATCACCGATTTCGGACTCGCTGTGCCCTTGGATCGGGGTGTCACACGCCTCACGCTTACCGGTACCACAGTCGGCACCATGGATTATCTGGCGCCCGAGCGATTCCAATCCGAGGACCCGGACGCGCGGAGCGACCTTTACGCACTTGGGGTGATTCTTTATGAAATGCTCACCGGGCGAATTCCCCGGGGCAGTTTCGATACGCCCAAGCGAATTCGCCCGGAGGTTCCAAACCGCATCAGTATGGTCACGATGAAGGCCCTTCGTCCCGACCCGACGGAGCGCTTCGATTCCGTGGCAGCCTTCGTTGCCGCAGCGGAGAGTAAAGCGGTGAGGATCAGCCGGAGGGCCCTTCTTGCGACTTCGGTCGCCGGTCTTGCCACGGTAGCCGGGATCTGGAAAATTCTCACTCCATCTGGGAATTCGGGTAACGCTCAAGTGGAAAGGAGCGCCGTAGTCCGGGAACAGGCATGGCGCGACGTGATTGGAACGGCCAATCCCGAAGAAGACTCTATCTCGGGAAGCTGGCGCGCGGGAAACGATTCGGTTTTTTCCGGCGATGGAGTTTGTATTCTGGGTTTTGAAGAAAAACTTCCGCAAGCCTTCGATGTTCGTGTGCGCTTCGTCCGTCTCTCCGGTGACCACTCCATCGCCGTATTTTTCCCAGTCAATGGCTCCATCGGGAGCGTGGATATCGACGGCTGGGGCAGAGGACTCTCAGGTGTCCAAAGCATAGACGGGCGCGATCTTCGAGAGACGCACGGGTTCACGTTCCGCATTGAAAACGGCCGACGATACGAACTCTTCATCGAGGTTCGGCCTGAGCAGGTTACAGTGTCGATAGATGGCAGGAAAATGGGAATTTTCAATGTCGGATCACACCGCCTCGGCGTCGTGGAGCCTTGGGCATGGAATCCGCAAGACACCCCCGTCGTCGCTCTGGCCATCGGATCTTACGAAAGCCCGACTAAATTCGAAAAAGTTGAGTGGCGACCGGCGACTATAGAAGTGAAAGGTCCGGATTGATCCTAGAATCCTCGGTTGAACTGCAGAATCCAGGAGTTGTCAGTTGTTGGTTTGACCATTTGCGATAAGTCCGTGCGTGTAAGTGAACTCTTGCGGCAGGATGCCCCAGGAACGGACTGGAGCAAGATGCTCCAGTCACGATTCGATGCGCGCGGATTTTCGACAACCGATCTGACTGCGGATCTTGGAATGAATCGCGCTGACAACCCAAAGAAAAGGGTGGTCGCCGTTTGGCAACCACCCTTCGCAGTTTAAAATTCAGGCTTTCGCCAGATCAGGACTTTTTGCCTTCGATGAAGGTGACCACGTCTTTGACTGCCTGGAGCTTTTCGGCTTCGTCGTCAGGGACTTCGACATCGAATTCTTCCTCAAGAGCCATGACGAGTTCGACGGTGTCGAGGGAGTCGGCGCCGAGGTCTTCGACGAATTTAGCTTCCATGGTCACTTGCTCTGCGCTGACGCCGAGCTGGTCCACAATGATTTCTTTTACCCGTTCTTCGATCGATTTATCTGACATTTGTTAAGTGGTTGTGAGTTGGTGTAGGAAGTGGTTAGCGCGTAGGGGGTATTGTTGGCAACTATGAAAAACCTTTAAATGGATGAAACTGTGCGGATTATCTGACAACTACCCTTCTTTCGGGCGGTCGTCGGGAGTCTCAACTTCTTCAGTCACGGTGTATTCGATGATCTCGCCAGAGAAATTCGAACGGATTTTTCGCATCAGCTCTTCAGCCGGTTCGCCGTTTTCTTTTTTGAATCCACCGTAGGTGAGACCGTCGATGCGGGCGCGGGCACTTCCCTTGCCTGCCTCGTATTCGACCAAAGCGATTCCTTTTGTGTCCCATTTCCGGAGGTCGAGGATTTTCATATCATTGTATGGGATGCGCTTCCCGGTCGCGGTGGTCAGGGACTCGTTGTCCGCAATGACCGAGCGTCGTGTGGTGCGTATCAAGAAGAACAAAGTGATCAGCGAAAGACCGAGGCAGATGTAGAAGACGATTATCTGTTCGCGGATTTTGCCGGCGTCGAAGGGTTTTTCCTTCACCTTGTTACTCATCTTGTTCTCAGCAGAGTAGTCTTGCCAGAGAAGGTGAGACTGAAGTGGTTTTACTTTTTCATAGTCGGCGAGTATGGGCGGCCACTTCATCTTCGCATCGGTGCCCTTGGGGAGGAGCGAAGCGTCGGATGGAAAATAGACGGTCTGACTTTCCGCGTATTCCTTCCACTCTTCAGGAGTGAGCTCTCCTTCCGAGTTCATCCTCGAAAACTCATCGGTCGCTTTCTGGAAAGTCGCGTGGACGTAGTATTCGAGATTCTTTTCCCGGTATCCGGTCGTTCCATCGATGTAAAAAAGCACCGTAAAAACGCTGAACATCGCCAGCATAGCGAGCGCTCTGAGAGTGAACCAAGGAGTGGGTTTGCAGACGATCTGATCTGGGAGAGTCATAATCTGGTGGTAGGAAAAGGGACTTTATGTGGAATTGCAAGCGGCATCGGGACGGGCCCTATCGGGCCAACTGGGTTTTGAGCCATGCGTCGAGAAGATCGGGCAAGGTCGCGAGGTCGCCCTTTCCTTTCAGGCCATAGCCGTGGCCGCCTTTTTCAAACATGTGCAGGGAAACGGGAACCGCGTTCTCCTTGCAGGCTGCGGCGAAAAACAGGCTATTCCTGCAATCCACGCCGTCATCGGAAGTGGTGAGCAGGAAGACGGGCGGAGTGTCTTTGGTGACCGCTTTTTCGGTGGAAAGTTTCTCAAGTAATTCCGGTGAGGCATTTTCTCCAGAGAGGTTTTTCTTTGAACCTGAGTGACCAGTTGCGCCCATGGTGATCACCGGATAACAGAGGATTGCGAAATCGGGGCGGGCGGAAACCTGATCGATCGCGTCGGAGGTTTCCTGCTCGAAGGTATCATCGAAACGGGTGGCGCAGAGGCTGGCGAGGTGTCCGCCGGCCGATGATCCCATCACGCCGATTTCGTCGGGTTTGATGTTCCATTCCCCCGCATGGGCGCGGACGGTGCGGATCGCGCGGCGGGCATCCAGGAAAGGGACGGGGTATTGGTAGCCGAGGCCGTTTCCGACGCGGTATTTCACCACGATACCCGCGATACCCCGCTCGTTGAGCCACTTCGCGTAGTCGTGGCCCTCGTGTCCCGTGGCGAGGATGCTGTATCCGCCGCCCGGGAAAATGACCACAGCCGCGCCGTTGGCCTCATCCTTTTCAGGAAGGTGCACCCAATACTGGGGGACCTCGATCATGGACATGCGGCCGCCATCCCCGATCGTCTCAGTGTCTGTTGGTGGGCGGGCTGCACCCGGTGCCTCAGCGGGCCAGAGGTTTTGCCAATCGGCTTGAGCGATTGCCAATGTGAGAAGCAGTATGAGAAGGGCTTTCATAGATCCGGGAAGTTACTTTTTCAGTTCGAAGCCGCGCGAGGCTGCTTTTTCTGCGGAAGGGAAGTCCTCGGGGATTTCCTGGGTCACGTTTCCGGTCGCGGCCCATTCGGAGCCTCGCAGAAAAGTGACGATGAAACCAACGCCCTCGAAGGCTTCCGTGTCGTGCCCGAGGGTGGTGTGGAAAACGCGGCCCTTGCCGTAGTCGATTGTCATCAGCATGGGTTCGTTTCGGCCGGCTTCTTTAAGCGCGGGAGTATCGGCAGCTGTCGCGAGGATGGTCAGATTCTCCGCAGGTCCGCGAAGCATGGAGTAGCACTCGTCTTCGGTATGCATCCAGAAATCAGGGAGGTCTTTGGTGATCGGGTGGGTCTTGTCCCGCATGGTGATGAGGAATTCACTGCGCGGGCCGTGGGTTCCGCATCTGCCTTTTGAGTCATCTCGGACGACTTTGCCCTCGGCATCGTAGTAAACGTATGGGCCGGATTTTTCGTTGCGCCCGCCCCAGCCGCCGAGCCCGATCATTTTGTTGAACTCCTCCCAATTTCCCCAGCTGTTGTTGGCTGCGTGCACGACGACGAGTCCCCCGCCCTCCTGCATGTAGGTTTCTAGGTTGCGTCTGGTTTTTTCCGGCCAATCGGCAGCGCCGTAGCCGAAGTTGCTCACCACGATGTCATATTTCGTGAAATCGGGTGCGAAATTCGGATCTGGCTGGGGTTTCTCGGTTCCTTCGGATTCTCCAACTCCGGCAAGTGGCAGCCAGTCCTTTTCACGATCGAAGTTTGAGATAAAATTGGTGCGGGCGATATCGACTTCGAATAGGCCGCTGTCCGTGAGGTATTGCTTCATCATGATGGTCGATTTCGGCCACACGGCGTGGTTGTTCTGACCGTCGACAATGAGGGCTTTGAGTTTTTCCGCGGCTGATGCGGGGAGCGCGAGGAGGAGGAGCGCGAGGAAGGCAGGCCGATTGAATTTCATATTGTGAAGATACGGACAGTATGCTGTGTTTCGATCAAAATTTCAGCTTTTTAACAAGTCGCTGCTTCCTACGACAATGAAGTCGATGGGATGGATTATACCTGAAGCTTCTGAGATGATCGCGTTCTCCGGTCGAACGTAGGTGGCAAGGAAGCAGCCTTTGGCCCATGTCAATTTTTCAAGCGTTTCGCCGCAGCAGGGAGTAATTTCCGGAACCCAGCCGATGGCGCGCATATGATTTTCAAGCTCCGTTTCCGAAGGGTGTCGGCCCACGATGAATGGCTGGCGGAAAACCAGGAACGCGTCGTTTTCCCCGATGCAATCGATCTGTATACCCGAGGGAAAAAGTGCTTCAAATAGAGCCAAGCGATCAAGTATGGCATCGAGACAGCCGGGGACCAGTGTCAAGAGGCCGCTGGTATCACGCCGTATGATCCAGCCGAAATTGCAGCGGGCGGGTGGTCCGCTGAGTTTGATGACTTCTTGGCGATCTGGATCACCGAAGACGGATGCCTCACCTCCTGCTCCAATCAGCGTCAGGTGCCCGGCTGAAGTTTCGCCAAGAAAAGACTCAAGCCGGAGCGCGAGATTGCGACCGAATTCAGGACTCTCGCGAAAAATCGCATCTAGCTCCCCTTCGATTTGGTCTGTGTCGAGCCGGGTTTGGAGATCTTGTAGGGAACAGATGAGGAATTGACCACGTAAGGGTGATCGCGGCCTTCCAGAACCCTGGCTTCCTGACGGTTGCGGCGGCATTGTTCGAGCATTTCCTCCGCTGTTACCTTGCGGTTGTTTATCGGGAGCATGATTGTGAAATTAGCAGTTGCGACGCAGGATGTCGAGAGGGCTTTCAAATTAGCGCAAGCCTCGGAGGAGGAACTCGGCGTTGGTTTTGGTCGGCTTGAGGTTGTCTAGCAGGGTGACCAAGGCGTCGCCGATGGGTAGTCCGGCGAGTTGTTTGCGGACGTCGATGACTTTTTTGAACTCGTCCGGATGGTAGAGGCGGTCGTCGTTTCGGGTGCCGGACTGGGGGATGTGGATGGCGGGGTAGACGCGGCGCTCGGCGAGCTCGCGGTCGAGGCGGACTTCCATGTTGCCGGTGCCTTTGAATTCCTCGAAAACGACGTCGTCGAGGCGGGATTCGGTTTCCACGAGGGCGGTGGCGAGGATGGTGAGGGAGCCGCCGTCTTCGATGTTGCGGGCGGTGCCGAAGAATTTCCGGGATTTCTGGAGAGCGGCTGGTGAGACACCACCGGAGCCGATGGGGCCACCTTGCATGGCGGAGTTGTGGCCACGGGCGAGGCGGGTGAGGGAATCGAGGAGGAGGACGACGTGTTTGCCGAGCTCGACCATGCGCTGGGCGCGGGCGATCACGAGATCGGCGACCTGGGCGTGGCGTTTCGGGGTTTCATCGAAGGTGGATGCGAAAACCGGGACGTCGACGGTTTCCTCGAAATCGGTGACTTCCTCGGGGCGTTCGTCGAGAAGGAGGATGACGAGTTCGACGTTCGGGTTGTTGGCTTTGATCGATTTCGCGATCTGCTTGAGGAGTATGGTTTTGCCGCCTCGTGGAGGAGCGACGATCAGGCCGCGCTGGCCTTTTCCGAGAGGTGCGATGAGGTCGATAACGCGGACGCCGAGGTATTCCGTGCCTTCACCTTCAAGGTGGATGCGGCTGTCCGGGAACATCGGGGTGAGTTTGTCAAAATCTTTTGGTTCTTCCCAATCGGCGTAGGGCTTGCCTTCGATTTCAAGGACCTCGGCGGTGGTGAGGTATTTGTCGCGCTGGACGGGTTGCCTGACTTTGATCTTAAGAAGCTGGCCGTTGCGTAGATTTGCGTCGGCGAGGATCTGGCCGCCGATGTGGATATCGTCCTGGGAGGGGCGGAAGGAGCGTTGTGCGTCGCGGATCATGGCGAAGTGCTCTTTGCCGAATTCGATCACGCCCTCGCAGGTGACGTTGGAGCCATTCGAGGTGTAGAAGCAGATAATTTCGTAGATCAGTTGGGCTTTGGTGATGCCGCCTTGGATTTTCCATGGTATCTCTGCGGCGATCTGCTGTAGTTCGGAAAGAGGCTTGAGGCGAAATTCGTTGAGATCGATGTTTTCCGGCACGGGAAAAGGAGCGGGTTCCTCTTTCTTCGGGGCGGAGTCCTGCTTCGATGCTTCGGCGACGGCGGTCGTGGTGTCTTCGGCCTCGGTGGCTTCGGAATTTGGTTCAGTGGTATCTGGCATGGAAATGGGTGGAAAAATCTTACAGTATCGTTGGATCTGGGCTTTGAGCGTATCGGGCTCGCCGTCGTTCCAGAAAACGATGTCCGCGCGGGCGGTTTTTTCTTCGATAGGCAGTTGGGCGATGAGTGCCGACCGGATCAGTTCGTCATCCCAACCATTGCGAGCTTTGAGGCGGGCGATCTGCGTGGGGCGGCTGGTGGCGACGGTGATCGCCTGATCTTGGCCGAAATCGAAACCGTTTTCGAAGAGCAGCGGGACGTCCGCAAGGAAGCACCGCGCCCCTTGTTTAGCCGATTTTTCCTTCAGCGCAAGACATTCCTGTCGCACTCGTGGGTGCAGAATACCTTCCAAGGTCTTGCGTTTTTCGGGGTTTTCGAACACTTCGAAGCGAAGCTTCTCGCGGATGATGTGGCCGGTTTCGGGATCGATGATATCCTCGCCAAAATGTTCGATGAGTTCGGAAATGACTTCGGGCGTCTGTAGAAGGGCTTTCACCGAAACATCGCAATCGAAGACCACGATATCCGGGACAAACTCTTGGAAGTGGCGGACGGCGGTGGATTTCCCGGTGGCGATACCGCCGGTGAGCGCAAGGATGAGCATGGGTGTATTGAACCGCCTGTATACCCTGCACGCCAAGGAAGAAAAGAATTGGAGTGGTAATTCTGAACCGACAGCCCCTGCCACGTATTCTGACTAGACAGGTCAGAATGCGTCCGTTGCGTTCCCTGCATGATGACCCGCACGTGGCAATTGCGAGAAGCGAAGAGCCGCTTAAGCGAGATCCAGATGTTTGATGTCGAGATTCCCGCAGCTAAGTGGATTCAGAGGCTCAGGCCTCGGGATCCAGTTTGCTTGCGACGCTGCGAACGGAGTTGGATGAGTAATACTCGGTGAGCAGTTCATCATCGCCGTTGTAAACCCGGACTCGCATTCCGAGGACACGTTCGCGCTCAACCGTGGATGCTTTTTTGACACATTTCGGGCAGCTTGATGTGGTGGCACAACTGATATTAATCTCTACTGGATCGGTCGTGAACTGGAACTCGCCACTGCTTCCGATGGCCTCGAAACATTCCTCGCCAGATTTAACTTCAACGGCTCTCTCGCCTGTCTTGTCGTATTTTGTGAAGTAAATATCATACTTCGCAGTCAGATCATTGATCGCAAAACTCCCTCGATTTTCCACCGTGACTTCGAAATGTTCTTTTCGCTTTTCGTAGAGGTATAGTCCCCTTTTGGTTTCGAATTTTTCGGATTTATCTTTTGAGCTAACCTCCAAAGATTTAAATTTCTCAGACTCACGAAGAAATTCTTTGAAAAACTCTTGGTCCTTCTGCGAAAACGCACTGGCTTTGGTGGTTGTGCGAACCCTCTGACCATCAATTTGCAGGACGACTGTATCTGTTGCCGAAGTATAAGAAATCAGTTCTGCCTCCATGGTCTTTTTACCATCAGCACTGGAAAATTGCCGTGCGGTCAGTGGAACTACGGAAAGTAGGGCAAGTCCTAACATCAGTATTTTCATAACACTTAGATTCCCTATTCCCGTGCGGAAGGCAATCTTAAAATCCCTAACAGCAGTGCGATTGCCTCCTTGTGGACGTCGAGTCCGCCGCAGTCTTCAGCCATAAAATCTCAACAGCAAAATGAAACTCTTCCGAAATCTGTTCGGTAATTCGCCCCCTGAGCCTCCACTACGTGATCATCCTCGACGTTGATGTAATGAAGTTTCCTAAGAGCCTATTGGACTTAGAATTCAAGTTTCCTAAAGAAACCCGCGCACGTGCCGCGTATGGATTGAATGTTCGCCCGTTTCGTCAATATCGACTACGACTCGATCTGCAAGTTCCGGCGCGAAAACAAAGACCTGCTCTCAAGTGCCTTCCATCAAGTCCTCGAACTTGCCGAAGCCAGAAGAGTGATGGAAGAATAGGCCGCCTATCAGGAAAAACTCGCGGCCCGCGAGGCCAAGGAGCGAAGCACCGGCAAAAAGCCACGAGGCAAAGCTCCCGCCGCGCCCCGGGAAGGCCCGCGCGACAAACAACAACTCGCCCCCCGTGCTGGAAGCAATCAGACCGACTATCACCCAAGTGTCAAACGTCCTCGCCGACAGCGGCTACTACAGCGAAGCCGTCTTTGGCATCATCAAGCAAGCCATCGGCTTCCTGCTGCGTGGCCAAGAGAAGGTGGATCTCGAATGGACGCTGGTGTCCACGAGTTACAACCCAAAGAGACTCTTCAACCTCGCAATGAGCCGTTGCAGAAAGTCTGACGGAAGGGATTGGATAGGCAAAAAGTGGAAAAACCTTGAGAATGACATCAAAGGCAGTCCCTCCGATTCGGAAAGCCACCCAACCGACCAACCGAGCCGCTTCATTGCCAAAGGAACCTCATTTCTGTTAGATCAACAATCCAAGCGTTCGTTTGAGTTATCGTGGATCCCATGACTCGCATACCACTACAAACGGTATCCGGGAGTTCCGAGTGTCCATATATTGATCTGTTATCGGAAAATCTCTAAGCCAGACAGGCTGCTGGAGTGGATTGAGATGCAATGCCCGTGCTTGGCACTTCAAAGTGACAAAATTGACTCGTCACGCCCTGCCAGCCTGTCGGAGACTCTGCCAGTGATTCATCCTACCGCTATCATTTCCCCAAAGGCTGAGCTTGGAAAGAACGTCAGAGTCGGCCCTTATTGTGTCATTGGTCCCAACGTGACGCTCGGAGATGATTGTGTGCTTCACAATCACGTCGTGCTTGAGGGAACGGCAGTCTTCGGCAAAGGGAACGAATTTTTCTCCTTCGCGGTTGTCGGCGGGAAAACCCAAGACTTGAAATACATCGGCGAGCCGACCGCACTCGAAGTCGGTGACCACAATGTTTTCCGCGAAAACTGTACAGTTCACCGTGGCACCCACGAGGAGTTACCCACCCGTATCGGCTCACACAACCTCTTTCTTTGCTACTCTCATATCGCCCACGATTGCCAGCTCGGCGACCACATCATCCTTTCCAACAACGGCAGTCTCGCCGGTCATGTGACGGTCGGGGATCATGCGATCGTCTCCGGTCTCGCTGCAGTTCACCAGTTTTGCCGCGTCGGGAAACACTCGATCATAGGCGGCTTATCAAAAATCGTTCAGGATATACCGCCCTTCATGATCGTCGATGGCAACCCCGGATCTACCCGGGGTCTGAATCTTGTAGGTCTGCAGCGCCGCGGATTTTCCGAAGCCGATATCCGCGATCTGAAATCCGCATACAAGAGGCTTTTCCTAAAGAAAGACCAGAACCTCGCGAACGGCGTCAGTTCTCTCAAAGCCACCTCGGCCGCCTCGAATCCCAACGTCGAGCACCTGATCCATTTCATTGAAAACTCCCAGCGCGGCGTGACCCGCTGAGATACGAATCCCGAACTGTTTGGAAAAGAATGAAAGAAGCGCTCGCGGTTTTACTATTCCTCGCACTGCTTCCTGCCTGTGGCGGCAAAGCATGTGGCCAGGCTCGGGAAAAGGAAGCCGCGAATCGCGTCAAGCCGAACATGAAATCCGCACTCGCTGAAAAAGACCTTGAACTTGGCTCGCCAGTCTTCATCCGGGCATTCAAGGAAGAACGAATTCTCGAACTATTCGTGAAAAACCAGAAGACGGGGAAGTTCGACATCTTCCGCTCCTATCCCATCGTCGCCGCCAGTGGCGAACTCGGCCCGAAACTCGCCGAAGGCGACGGCCAGGTTCCCGAGGGTTTCTACTTCGCCGGGCCGAAAGCGATGAACCCGAACAGCTCCTACCACCTTTCTTTCAATATCGGTTTTCCCAATTCCTACGACCGCGCCCACGATCGCACCGGATCCTTCATAATGATCCACGGCTCCAATGTCTCTATCGGTTGCCTCGCCATGACCGATGAGAAAATCGAGGAAATCTACACCCTCGCCGACGCCGCCCTCGCCGACGGCCAACCCTTCTTCCGCATCCACATCTTCCCCTTCCGCATGACCGATGGGCGAATGGCTAAAGCCGCCGACCACGAATGGTTCGATTTCTGGAATAACCTAAAAACCGGCTACGATCTCTTCGAGAAAAACAAGCTCCCGCCGAATGTCATTGTGAAGGAAAAGCAATACGCCTTCGAGTAGGTAACCGTGGCTGGAGCATCCTGCTTCAGGCCGTTCAAGGGGCATCCTGCCCATTGGTCATTCCACAACCGCAATCACCGATCCAAACCGGTTGCTCCTTTTTACCAGCTCCTCCCCCGACTTCATCTGGCTGATGTCCCCATCCAGAAACAGCGCGTCTTTGCATCCTATGCTCAGGAACAAATCCGCGAAGCCATAAAGATTCGGATACTTGTCGCCTTTTGAATCCGAGATCGCGAACACCACTGTCCCGTCTTCCGCAACCCCCACACCATTGCGCAGCAGTCTGGAGTCAGAGTCCTTGTTGAAAGCCGGATGAACCTTCCCATTATCGAGCAACAGCGGCCCCGACTGCACCGCGTAAAAAACCTTCTCGCCCTGCGGCGGCCACTTTCCGGTCTCAATGACCCGCGCGCCCTTTTCGCTGATCAGGAAAATCCCATTTGGTTTGAGGAAAAAATTCCCTCTGCCGTCCCTGCGGTTCACCGGAAACAACTCCTTGCCTCCCTGCACCATCACCCCGCTAGGGATTCCACCCGGTTCGAAGATCCCGCCGTTCATCAGCATCAGCGGCTTCTCGCCCTTCCGCTCCAAAAACGCCTTCACCGTAGGCAGCTCACGGAGCCTTTTCCCGGCGTCATCCATCCAGATCACCCGAACCTTCCCCGGCTCCGCCTTCCAGATGAAATAACGCACGCCGTCCCGCGTCACGGTCTCCGGGGCGGAGAAAAGCGAGGAAACAAGAGTGAGCCAAACAAGCGTCAGTCGAACCATCGGCAACGTATATCAAAACATGTAATCCCCGTAAAGTTCAGACCGCCTCCCCAAAGTTAGGAAGGTGACTCCTAGCAGTCTAGCCTGCGGCGCAAATCACCCTCATTGGGAGTCCAATCTCCTCGGGTTGCTTCCTCCCACCTTAGCTTAGAAATTCACCCCGACCGGCGAACAATCACCACGATTGGACTGTCGGCGACTGAGCAAAAGTGGATTTAATTGTCTGAGCAAAAGTGGACAGGGCTTCCTGATATTCAAATATTCTTAAAGACGGTATTCCGCGAGGATATCG
>Ga0222650_1000474_pt1 | contig 31020 bp, 28 predicted proteins | sample AntAcemetagen367_FD_179820 | JGI IMG/M metagenome (GOLD analysis project Ga0222650, IMG submission 179820) | Saline water microbial communities from Ace Lake, Antarctica - #367 | ecosystem: Environmental > Aquatic > Non-marine Saline and Alkaline > Saline | place: Antarctica: Ace Lake... | reverse complement strand
CTCAGAGACCTGGGAAACCGGAAAAGCCTACCTGAAACTCTCCTAACAAACCAAAATACAAACACACTAAAACCAGCTCTCAGCAGAAGTCAGAAACAACTTTTACAGAAAAAAATTTGCGCGGCCCTACTGCTTACGCCGGTGATTTGGAGAAATTGGCCTGGTATGCCGGAAACAGCGCTGGTCATTCCCATCAAGTCGGAACCAAACAGCCGAATGCCTGGGGGTTACACGATATGCACGGGAATGTATGGGAATGGTGTGTTGATGTGTATATACCATTCAAGAGCGACACGCGTTCATGCCGGGGTGGTAGTTGGTCTAATAGTGCCCGTGTTTGCCGATCCGCTTTCCTTGCAGGTGAGCCTGTCTATCGTAATTCTGATTCCGGTGGATTTCGGATAATTTGTAGCCAACTGCCGTAGGGGCAAAAAATTTAGCCCGACAGAGAACCCGCGCTAGTAGCCCTTCAATCTTGAACTGTTTCAAAGGACGGAATCAATCTGTGCAACGAGGCGATTGGATGCGGAGGCGAGTGCGCGGATTTTTGAGGCATACGGCAAAAGCTCGGGCGGGAAATCCGCATCAAGGCATTGGAGTGCTTCGTCGAAGCGGCCGAGGTGGCGGAGCGCATCCGCTTTCATCACACACCCGGATTCGCCCTCTTCGGTGAGGATGGCGATGAGGCGATTCAGGTTCTCCACATGCGGGGGTGGGAGCGGACTTTCCAATGTCCCGGCGGTTTCATCGTGGACGGAGCGCCGGAGGTGGAGTTTCACCAGCAGCGGGCGGATGAGGCCGGGATCCTCTTCCGCATATTTCCTACGGAGGAGGCAGTGCCGTATCTTGTCGTTAAATGCCCACCAGAGCTGATGGCGAAGGTATCGTTCCCTTACGAGCGTATCTCCCATTCCCGCTGCGATGGCAGAGGCATAGTCTTCCTCGGAGGGATCGACAGCGTATCTCGCAGCTTTCCATTCGCGGTTCACGGGCTCCTTGGAATCAGAGTCGAACTCGCCGAGGGTCTCGCACTCATCCAGCCAGAACAGGACATCATCCTTGCGGCTTTTCCGCATCCACGGCTCATCAGGAAGCTTAATTGCCCGCCTCCTACCATCCGTCCAATACGTTGCACCAAAAGTGTTTCCTGAAGTGCGGTTACGGAGTTTCAGCGGATGCTGGCACCCAGGAGCGCGTATGATGAAGGGTGAACCGTAAGTCATGTCGGACGCATTCTGATGGAATCCAAGGCGACAGCGCACTTCAAAAATCTTCCTGTCCAGAGAGATGCTCAAAATTTTTCTGGAGAACTAACCGAGGCGACTAAGCGATCCAGAAATAGATCACGCCGCGTGATACGGGCAGTATTCGGGCAGCCTTATATTCGAAGCTACAAAAATGGGAGCCCCGAAGGGCTCCCTAATCCTTATCCCAAAAGAAAGTGCTCGAAAGAGGAATCGAACCTCCACGGGCTTGCGCCCACTAGATCCTTAGTCTAGCGCGTCTACCAATTCCGCCATCCGAGCTTTGGACCTTCCGGTTTGGGTGGGCGCAGGAGATAGGACGAGAGCGATCAGTTTGCAAGAGAATCTTTGTAAAAAATTCCAAATCGTTCCATTCGATTTCCACCGTTTCACCAACTGCAACGAAAACCTCCAATTGTCGCCGGAAAATCACATTGTCAATAGCTTCAATAATCGCTAGTTTGCTGCTCCTAAAGCGCCTTTTTCATGCATTTGAGAAAAAAATCCATTCTTATGACTCCCCTCGCAAAGACGGTTCTTTGCATGTGTCTTGCTATCATTCCCTTGTCCGTGGGCTCTGCGCAAACCTCAAAAAATAATGGCTGGGAGATAATCAAAGTCGGTGGGCGGGACTATGTCTCATGCGAGAGCATAAAGCGCTTTTACAATTTCTCCAAAATGGTTCGCACTGGCAACTCGCTGGTTCTCGAGAATTCCAAGGTAGAAATGAAACTGAAAGTAGGTGGCAACGAATGCCTGATGAATAACGTGAAATTCGTTTTATCGCATTCCGTCGTCTCCTCCGGAAACGGTGTGTATGTTTCACGAGTCGATCTTGCCAAACTCATCGACCCGGTCCTGCGACCCAACTTCATCCGGAATGCCGGTGATTTCCGAACGGTCATTATCGATGCCGGACATGGCGGCAAGGATCCGGGAGCGACCAATTCGCTCGGTTCCGAAGCAAGCTATAACCTGAAGCTCGCAACGCGACTCAAAGGACTACTCGAAGCAAAAGGCTTCAAGGTCGTGATGATCCGGAATTCGGACCGCTTCTATTCCCTTCAGGAGCGAGTCAGGCTCGCCAACGAGGTTAAGGAAAACGCGATTTTCTTGAGCCTTCATTTCAACTCTGGCGGCCGCCGAAGCGCCCGCGGCATCGAAACCTTCACTCTCTCCCCTCCGGGAGTTTCACATTACGGCAGCGCCCTCAAGGCAAGCGATGCCCAGACCCGCAGCGGGAACGAAAATGATTCGGCAAACATCGCACTTGCCACCGCCCTGCATGGTTCCGTGCTCCGTCGGCTCGGTAAAAACACCCTCGACCGCGGCATCAAACGCGCCCGCTTCAGTGTTCTTTCGGGCGTCAGGCACCCCGCTGTCCTTTTTGAAGGAGGCTTCATGAGTCATCCCTACGAAGCCCGTCTGATCGCGAACGAATCCTATCAGGCCGCAATTGCGGCAGGAATGGTCGACGCCATCACGCGTTATCGCTTTGCCGTCGGGCGCAAAACAGCCGCTCCGAAGCGCTGAAATCAGGCGTTTGTTGCTTAGTTCCCGAGGCCGCCCTTTCTCTGGTTTTCATAGTTTCACAATGAAGTGCTCCGCTGGGATTGAGGTTCGCAGATCCTTTTTCCGGTAGTTGTTGCCAAAGCATTGATTCCTCGCGTTCGCCCTGCATACTCGCGCCAGTAAAAACCGCATGCTCACCCTTCTCAAGATCCGCAACCTCGCCCTTGTTGACGAACTCGCATGGGAACTCGGCTCAGGCCTCATCTCGGTCACCGGTGAAACAGGTGCGGGGAAATCCGTCATCGTGGGTGCCTTGAAAATGATACTCGGTGAGCGCGCCGACAAAGGACTCATCCGCACCGGCGAGGAAACCTGCACAATCGAATCCGTCTTCGAGCTCAAGGATTCAGCCGAAATTAACGCGATCCTGGAAGAAGGCGGCCTCCCCCCTTGCGACGACACCCAGATCATCATCCGCCGTTCCATCGGAACCACGGCGAACCGCCAGTTCGTCAACGACTCCCCCGTCACCCTCACTTTGCTGAAAAAAATCGGCGAGCGCCTCGTAGATCTACACGGTCCGCACGATCACCAGTCCCTTCTTTCGCAGGAGCGCCAACTCGCCATGCTCGATGCCTACGCTGGCGACGACTCACTGCTCAGCGAATACCGCTCCGCCTACCGCACCTGGCGCGTGAAATTCCAAGAACTTGAGGAAATCCAAAACGCTGAGAACGCCTCCGGGCAAGAACTCGAACTCCTCCGCTACCAGCTCGACGAAATTGGATCCGCAGATCTAACCGAAAGCGACGGTGACGACCTCCAGGAACGCTACCACCGTTCTTCGAACTCCACGCGCCTCGTCGAGCTTGCTGCCCAGGCCGTCTCATCACTGACCGATGACGACGGAATTCTTTCGCGCGTCTCCGATCTTCAGCGCCTCGTCCGCGATCTGGAGAAATACGATCCCTCCATCTCCGAGAAAATTTCCTCACTGGAAACCGCCTCCATCGAGCTCCAGGATCTCGAAGCCACTCTCACCGATTACTCCGAAGAGCTCGATATCGACCCCACCGAAGCCGCCTCCATCGAGGAACGCGTCAACCTGATCGAATCCCTCAAACGAAAATACGGCCCCAGCTTCGAAGACATTCTTTCCCGCCACAAAATCATTGCCGAGCGCCTCGACAATATTGAAAATCGATCCGAAAAAATTGAAAATCTTACAGCCGCACTCGCCAAGTCCCGGAAAGACCTGGAATCGATTGCGAAAAAGCTCACCGTCGCGCGAAAGAAAGCCGCGCCCAAACTAGCCAAAGACATCGGCTCACAGTTGAAAGAACTCGGATTCAAACAATCCTCCTTCGAGATTGAGCTCTCCACCGTACGAACCCCCACTCTCCATGGCTTTGAATCCTGCAACTTCCTGTTCGGACCCAATCCCGGCGAACCCCTCCACCCCCTCCGTCAGATTGCCTCGTCCGGGGAAATCTCCCGCGTCATGCTCGCCGTGAAATCCTCCCTCGCCGAACAGGACGCCACCCCGCTCATGGTCTTCGATGAAATCGACGCGAACGTCGGCGGCGAGATAGCTCGTGCTGTAGGTAAAAAAATGGCACTTCTCGGCCAACTGCACCAGGTCATCGCGATCACACACTTCCCACAAGTCGCCGCCACCGCAACCGCTCACTTCGTTGTCGAAAAGGAAGTCGTAGCAGGCCGCACCCGCTCGAAGCTCTACCCGGTCGAGGGCGAAAAACGCATCAACGAACTCGTCCGAATGCTGGGCGGCGGTGGCCAACAAGCCCGCGACATGGCGGCGTCGCTATTGGATGACTGAGTTCCTAAAATTCCAACTTTTCAGCTTTTCCGTATTTCAGCTTTTACCTAATGACCCTAGCCTTCATCGCCACAGGAGAAATCGCACTGCCCACTTTCCGTCATCTCATCGAGCACGGGCCGAAGCCCTGCCTCCTCATCACGCAGCCAGACAAAGCAACCGGACGAAGCCAAAGCAGCACTGTACCGCCGAAGATCAAGACTCTAGCGCTCGAACACGGCATCCCAGTCTGGCAGCCGGAGAAAATTAAGGAGATTGCTGAAGACCTAGCCTCCCTCTCGCCCGACTACGCTGTCGTAATGGCCTATGGCCAGATTATCGGCAAAGCCGTTCGTGAGGCACCGAAGCGGGCTATGATCAATCTGCACGCCTCCATCCTCCCAAAATACCGGGGCGCTTCCTGCATACAGTCCGCCATTGCCAGCGGTGATACTGAAACGGGCATTACCATCATGCATGTCATCCGCGAACTTGATGCTGGAGACATTATTTCCGTGATGAAAATCCCGATTAAAGAACGAGAGACCGCAGGAGAACTTCACGACCGCCTAGCGGATCTTGGCCCGGCTGCTTTAGACAGCGCTTTGGAAATTCTTACCAAAAATCCATCTGCAGGCACCCCGCAAAATCCCGAAGAAGTCACTTACGCTCCGAAACTCCTCCGCGAGCACGGACGTCTTGATTTCTCGCAGTCCGCCGAAATCCTCGAGCGCAAGGTACGTGCCTACGATCCGTGGCCGGGCACCTTTACCGAAGTCCCCGTGAAAGGAAAATCCAAGCGCCTCAAGATATTTCCACCCGTGGAAATCCGCGAGCGTAGCTTGGCTGGCGGAGAACTCCTAGACCACGAAGGCGAACTCCTCATCGGCTGCGAGGAAAAAGCTCTCGCCCTTTCAGATGTCCAGCTTGAGGGTTCAAAGAGAGTTACATCAAACGCTTTCAAGAACAGCCTTTGATCCAGTGCTAACGCAGCGCTGGTAACAAATCAATCTATTGAAGCACTGGCCTGTTCAGGTAAGGACTGTTCGTGTGCCTTGAGTGCCGCTTCGGATTTTTCTTTCGCCCAAGTATCGAAATCGGAGGGTGGAATGACTTCGAGTGTTCCAATCATATTCGCGTGACCTTCACCGCAGAGTTGTCCACAAACCACGGAGGTTTCCATCGGCTTCACGGGTGTGAACCACATTGGTATCTCCTTGCCCGGTATGGCGTCCTGCTGAATTCGCATTGGCACGATTGCGTAGTTATGAATGACATCCAAGGTTCCGATGTTGAGAACCGCTGGCCGCTCGGCAGGAATTTTAAGAATCGGTTCGACAAAATCGTCGTAAGCGTTCGGATCTGAATAATCGATACCAAGAGCATTATTGCCACCAATCAAAGCTGCATTGGTGCGCCCGAATTTTCCATCACTTCCCGGATAGTGGTAATGCCAGCCGAATTGATAACCCACCACACGAACTCTTACAGGATCCATCTCCTGAACTTTCGCCCATCCATCGACTCGGTCCGCCCAAAGCGGAAATGCGAAGCCTAGAAGCAATACCGCTTCAATGATAATCACTGCAACCTCCATGTGACTGGAGACATGGTTGCGCACTCCGGAGTATAACGCTTTGGGGTGACGCTTGTGCCAGAATTTAAAAATGCAGATGAAAAAGAAACACGTCCAGCCAACAAAAAGGGCGATCATGAACCAGTGGACAACGTCCAGCAGGTGATCGACCTGACCGCCGTGGGCGGAATAGTTTTCGGGTAGTCCTAGTAATTCTGATGGGCTCATTGAGATAAATGCTGAGATTATGAAATGCTGGAAGCTGAGACCTAATTGGGGATGTAATCGTCGCGCAGTTCGGGATCGAGACTGTCATTTTCGCGGCGGATCATTCGGCCCATGAAAAATCCGATTCCACCGAGAACAGCAAGGATCACGATCAGCAATGCAAAAATGGAGTATCCTGCGGCGTCTCCCCCGGCTTCGGAGAAATTCACGCGGCAGGTGGAACAGGCGATTAGGTTGAAAAGGTTCATAATAGTTTCAGAGGTGTAATTTTGCAGCTTTTCGAAGGAAGTAGATACCGTAGACCGGCATCAGTAAGAGGCCGATAATTCCGGTGATTCCCATACCCATTGCCAAACCGGAGCCCTCAGGAGCAAACCAGAAGCCCCAAGCAACAAGGAACGCCCAAAGCAGCGTGCAGATTGTGATGAAGACGATATGGAAAGCGCGGAGAGACATGGTTACTAGAGGTAGAAGAAATGATCGAAGATCGGGCTGTATTTCGCGAGGAAAAGCAGGCCGAACATTGAAGCACACAGTAGCAGTGCACTGATAAAAATCCAGTAGATCGACTTTTTCTCGTGGTTCAAGTGCATGAAGATCAGCGCAACCAGGGCAGCCTTGGTTGTCGCGATCATAAGCCCGACGATGGCATCATATTTATCAAAACCATGGTCGCCGACATCCAGCCAGTAGAGGAACACCGGAGGATCGGCAACAAGGACTGTGAGCACAGTCCCGACAAGCAGGGCACCGAAAACCAACAAATAGGTTTTCTTGGATTTTTGGATTGCTTCAATCGAATCAGCCATTTTTAGAATCGCGGTTGGGGTGTGTTAAGAAAGTTCGGGGGAATTACATCAAATACAAAATCGGGAATACGAAGATCCAGACGAGGTCGACGAAGTGCCAGAACAGCCCCCCGATCTCGACGCGGTTTGCGAGCCACTCAGGGTTCTCTAGATACATCTTCCGACCGAAGAACAAGTAGTAGGCGAGAACGAGAGCACCTCCGATGACGTGAAGACCATGTAGACCGGTGATAGTGAAATACAGTGCGTAGTAGGTATTCCATGCCGGAGAGAATTTCGCGGCGAACCGTATCTCATCGCGAGGAATCGAAAGGGGCGGAAAAGTCTCTTCTCCGCGGGCTTTGTAGTTCGGCCCCATAAATTTCTCTCTAACTCTTTCAAGGGCGGAAAGCTCGATGTTATGATATTCCTCACCCTTTTTGGCAAAGTCGCTCCAACCGATGCGATAGAGTTCCTTATGAGTCGGCTCACGCTTGGGGTCCTGAGTTAAATTCCCCTCACTGTCCTTTTTGTAGCCGTGGCGGTCGATGAGCATTTTGCGCAGCTTCGCGACTTCGCCGAGGTGCCAGGCCCATGCCTCGCGGACAAACTCGTTGTTCTGCATCAACCATGAATTTTCGATGGCCGTCTCAGGTGCGATGCCCTTTTTTTCAGCTTCCATGACAAGATGCTGAAAATCAATGGCATCGACGTTGTGAAATACCATGGGACTCGCCATGAGTTCGCCCTCGATGACCGTGTCGTCGCGGAGACGCGACTGCTCCGGGCCTTCCTTGATATTGCGGGGCTTGAAGAGCAGTTCGGCAGTCCCTTCGACTACGAACTCGACAGCGGAAACCTCAGTCAGCAACTGCGGGCTGAGAGCGTCCATATCGATACTCACGCCTTCGGAAAACTCCCAGTCTTTCTTGCCGGGATTCTGTTTTTTGGCAACGACCCATTCCTGACGGAGTGCTTTGGTGCGAAGGTCTGCATTGTGGCCGCGTGCATTGAGGTAGATACCTTTGGCTTTTTTGAGTAAATCAACGGAAAGCGGAGTCCCCTTCTTGGCGATAAGCGTTTCCTTTCCACCTTCTTCGACAACAGCCTTCAAGTCATCGGCGAGCACGATCTTTGCTTTCGCGTGAGCTGCTTCGGAAATCAACTCCTCAACCCAGTCAGGATGAAAGCGGACCGAACTGAAGGTGATCTTGTCACCATTCTCGACCTCCAAGCGGATCATGTTTTCCTCTATCTTCTTACCGTTGTGGTCGAGGACGTATTCCTTGCCTTCTTTTTCGTAGCCCAGGTGACCTTCAACAATGGAATAGTCGTCCAGACGGACCGCTTGGTGATGGAATTTGACATTGTATTCAACTCCCTTGAGCACCATGAAGAGGAGGGCGCAAAAAATGGTGATACCCATGTAGATCTGAAAATTTCGCCATTCCCGCATCTTGAGCGCCGCCCATGCGAAGACGACTGTAACCGAGGAAGCGATCAGGACGAAGGTGTTGATCAAACCCGGAAGCACCGGGAGTGTGCGCTCGGGCCACGGATAGTCCGCGCCGAGGCGCAAGAAGATGTAGGCCGAGAAAAATCCACCGAACAGCATGACCTCGGAGGCGAGGAAAAGCCAGATGGCGATCTTCGAGTTAAACAGGCCCGTGTCCTTGCGGGCGTTGACGATATAGGGGATTTCCATTTCTTAGGTAAATTGGGCTGGGTGAATGGTCGCGGTTCAGACGGTTTCTTCTTTGTCTTTAATACTCGCGACTTTCGGTTGTTCCTCGGGCTCTTCGGTATGCTTCTTCGGTGCCTCCCATTGCGGGAAGTAGTCTTTATCACAATCGGGGCGGGAATATTCGTAAGGACCGCGGTAAACGGAGACATCGAAGGTGAAATTACCGTGCCCCGGAGGAGTCGGAGTCGCCCATTCGAGGGTCGTCGCATCCCAGGGGTTGTCGCTTTCAACTTTACGTCCGAGTTTCCAGGCGAGGAAGAGATTGATCACGAAAGGTATCTGAGCGATCGCGAGCGCCCAAGCACCGTAGGACATCACAATATTGAGATCAATGAACTCGCGGACGGTGTTTCCGAACACGTTGGCACTATCGGCAGCCTTGGCGAGATAAGCGTCACCTCCGTTATACCAGCGGCGATGGAAGCCTGCCATACCCTGCACCATCATCGGGAAGAAAATCAGGTTCATGCAGATCAGACTTGGCCAGAAATGAACGTGACTGAGGAAGCCGCTCATATAGCGACCCGTGATTTTCGGATACCAATGATAGACCCCGGCAAAGAGCCCGAAGAGAATACCGGGTGCCACCACGTAGTGGAAGTGGCCGATCACGTAGTAGGTATCGTGCAGATGGAGTCCGACGAGGTTGAACGCGAGAGGAAGGCCGGTGAGCCCGCCTATGCCGAACATCGGGATGAACGCACAGGCCCAGAGCATCGGTGGAGTGAAGCGGATCGAACCACCCCACAGTGAGATGATCATCGCGGTCAGGATGATGACCGATGGAATCGAAATCAGCACCGTGGTCGTTTGGAAGAAGGTTGAAACAGCGGAACCCATTCCAGTCATATACATGTGGTGTGCCCAAACGATGAAGGAGAGGAAACCGAGAATCAGGACGGAGTAGACCATCGATTTGTAGCCCCAGAGCGGTTTGCGGGTGTTGACCGGGATGATCTCCGCGACACATGCGATGGCAGGAAGAAGCAGAACGTAAACCTCAGGATGTCCGAGGAACCAGAAAAGGTGTTGGAAAAGCAGTGGCGATCCACCACCTGACAAATCAGCGAGTCCTTCGGATTTCGTGAACAGACCGGAAGGCATGAAGAAGGATGAATGCGCCACCCTGTCCATGAGCTGCATGATGCCCGCTGCCTCAAGCGGTGGGAATGCGAGCAGTAGAAGGAACGCGGTGACAAGCATCGCCCAAACGAAGAATGGTAGACGCATCCAGGTCATTCCGCGGGCCCGAAGGTTGATGATTGTGGTGATGAAGTTCACCGATCCAAGTAACGAGGACGTAATCAGAAGCACGAGACCGAGGAGCCATTGGGTCTGGCCGGCAAGCCACTGATTGACTATCTGACCGTCGGCAAACCCTGCGAGTGGCGAGTAGTTGGTCCAACCGGATTTCGCCGCACCGGATTCCATGAAAAACGAGGCACACATGACGGTACCACCGAGGGCATAGATCCAGTAACTCGCCATATTCAGGCGTGGAAAAGCCATATCGACCGCTCCGATCTGGAGCGGCGTCACGTAGTTGCCAAAGGCACCGAAACCCAGTGGAACGATGCCCAGGAAGACCATGATCGTTCCGTGCATGGCACCGAACATATTGTAGGTCTCACCGGTGACCTTCCCGTCCTGTAGCCAGCGGGCTTTCCAAGTATCGGTGAAAATCCAGCTCATCCATTCCGGTAGTGGCTGGTGCGGGTAAGCGATGCTCCAGCGCATGACCATCATCAGGTAGAACCCGAAAGCAAGGAACAGCATGGCGGTGATTCCATACTGGATGCCGATCATCTTGTGATCGGTGGAGAAGATGTATTTCTTGATAAATCCGGGATCATGATGGTGATCTCCGTGATCATCGTGCGAGTGATCTGAGGAAGATGCTGCGTGGGCGCTCATAAGGTAATTCAGGCGAAGGAATGGAATTTGAAAGGCAGTCGGGAATGGTTTTCCCAATAAAGAAATTATTCTACGGGTTCGACAGGTTCGAGAGTTGCTGGACTAACCAGAGTGGTCGGATCAAGGACTACCCCGGGAAGCATAACCATATGTTTGGCAGCGATTTCCTCAGCGGTGACCGGAGAACCGGGCTTGTCGCGGGAAGCGGAAATATCAATGGCGTTTGATGCCATTTCGGAAGAGATTACATCGCCAGCGTCGTTTCCAAAACTGTTGCGGACGTAAGTCATAAGACCGGCAAGATCCTGCGCGCTCATTCCGGTTCCTTGAGCAGGCATGATTCCTGCGCCATAAACCTTTCCGCTACTGATCGGGCCTTGCAGTCCGTTCAGGATGATCATCGCGAACTTCTCGGTGTCTCCGAGAACCCACTCCGAACCGGCAAGCGTAGGATAGTTCACACCATCACCCCTACCATCCGCACCGTGGCAGCCGTTGCACTTGGCGCTGTAGATCTTAAGTCCTCTGGCATTGAATGCGGCGAGGGCTGCTTTGGGTTCAGGCCCGGTGTCGCCGACACCTGGTGCCGATCCGCGGATGTATCCTTCGCGGTAATACCCGTCATATGCAAACCAGGTTCCGGAGTTACCTAGCACGGAACCGGCTATCAGTAGGACGATGCCACAGGCAGCGATTACCCAAAGGGAGATCGGTTCATGGCCGTTATCGGCAAGCCGTTTTTCACGGGCACTGGCGGCGGATTCGCGGGCAACACGCCCGTGCGCCTTGGTGACATTGATGGTTTCGTCGAGATCAGGTTTCGATTGTGGAGTATTCGAAGACATGGTGGGAAGTTTCAGGGAAAATCGAGAGACTACGGTGTCCTCAGGGAGCAGGTGTTGCTGCCGGAGCGGGAGATGCTGCTGCCTCCGCTTTGGCTGGAGCGAAATCAAGAGAAGCTGGCACGGGTTGATCCTTTTTCAAGGAGAGAAGATATGAAACCAGCGCACGCGCTTCGGGTTTCGGAATCACTTCCTCGCCATCTTTTCCAGTGAAAGGAAGCGCTTCATCGGAAGGATTTCCAGTGATTTTTTTTTCTTCAAAAAGGAAGCGGAATGCCGGGCAAGTGGAAAGCCGGCGTTCAGGTTCCCTCCGCGGGTCATAAAGGTGATTGTAAAGCCACTTCTCGGCAGAGCCACCTTTTGCATAGTTGTTTTCCACGCGAACTGCGAGATTTGAAAGATCAGGTCCGATGCGTGCGACCCCGATGTGCGCGAAGTCCTCACCCGCGAAATCATAGGCATTGGTCTCACGACGGGAATCACCGCGCTCGTCGTCATAGACGAACCCGCCCCAATCCGGACGGAAAAGGTCATTTCCCGCATACGTTGGCCGAACTAGTTGTGAGTGGCAGAGGTAGCAACCGTTCTCGGCATAGACCTGGGAGCCGTCGGCGATGCGTCCCGCGCGCTTCGGGACATAGACAGCGTTGGTTCCGGACTCTTCCTCACCCATCGAGACGGGTTCCAGAGAGCGCATTTTGAAATACGGAACAATGATGATAGCCAACCATGCTACCCCGAAACTAACGGAGAGGCTGAGGATGAAAGTGCGGAAGCTCATGTGGAAATTTTGTGGGAAGTCTAAAGCTGTTCAGTGTGCGGATGCGGTTCCAGAGCCGACATTGTCAATATCACCTTCTTCACCGTGAGGGCTGTGCCCGTGGACCGAGGCCAACAGCGTAGGATGAGTGCTGCGGCGACCGAGACGGAGCCACATGAAGGTCAGGTGAAGGAAGAAGAAAATATTTGAGAAAAGTATAAAGCACCAGGCGATGGTAGTCATCCATGCGTATGGCCGGGCGAACAGGGAAACCTCAATCCACGGCTGCTCCCACTTTTCCTGTCCATGGCCCTGCATCAGTCCCCCGAATATAGCCATGATTGCGATCGTGACTATTCCGTAGAGTGAGAAGAAGAAATGCATTTTGATCAGGCGGCTGGACAGCCATTCGCGACTCGTTACGCGAGGAACGATGAAATAAATCGCTCCGAACATTACAAAGCTGAAGAAGGCATAAAGGGCGAGAATTTCAAATCCGTAACCCGAGAGCGAAAACTGTGTGAGAGGCAGGGTGGAGTTGGGAAGATTCAGGAAGACCGCAGCGAATGCCATGACAATCAAGCCGAACACTCCCGCGATTGAAAAACGCAATGTCGGACTGTTGTTGACCGTTTCCATATCTGCAAAAGCAGTGCGTAGGATATTGATCGCAGCGGTGAAAGCGGGCACGAAAAACAGGATGGTCGCGGCCGCGCCGAGATACGGAATGAAATACGGAATCGGTGCTCCGGCAAGCTTCTGCATTCCAGCCCACGGCATGATGATCGCGAGTGACCAGAAACCGAGCTTTGCGAGTGAATAACTTTTGATCGGACGACCGGTCACCTTCGGAGTCAGATAAAAAGCGGTCCCAAGAGCGACCGGAGTGAAGAACAGGAAGATCAGGCTGGATTTATACCAAGCACAGATTCCGTAGGCCATGACCGGATTTCCCGGAAAAACATGCAACAGCAGATTTGCGGTGAGATAAATCCAAGGAAACCAGATTATCGCGGCTAACAGATACCATTGCGAGATGAAGACATGCCCCTCGGGACGCACTTTGAACTGGATAACCGACCAGATGACGATCGCGAAATAGCTGAGAAGAAGCACAGGCCATGCGAACGAGGGGAATTCCAGCCATGGCATCCCGGTGCTGAATCCGAAGAGAATACCAAGCGTTCCGACGGTGACGCCGAAGTTCCAGAGATGCCCGGCGGTGAGTATCAGTCCTGCGGCTTTACACGTTTGACGAGAAAGACGCGACATCATCCAGACGATGACACCGAACGCCGCTTGGAAACCCCAACCGTAGATCAAGGTATTGACGTGAGCCACCTGCACCCGCCCGTAGGTTAGCCACGCACATCCATCAAGGAAACCGGGGGCGTGCAACTTGGCCGAAGAAATGATCCCGAGAATCAACGAAACCGCTAACCATGCGGCTCCACTGGTCATGAAAAACATCACAGGATGGCGAAGCGAACGGTCAATTTCGGCTCGGAATCTTACAGCCTGCGTGCTGTTATTTGAATTTTCTGTGGACATTGGGCTGGATAAAACGTTGGAGCTCTAAGCTTACGGTTTGATGAGTTCTTCTACAGTTACCTGTGGTTTGCCGACCTCACCACGAAGGGCCGCGACTTGTTCGGGCTTCACGGCCGATGCTTTGTTTCCAAAGCTATTGCGTATGTAGGTCAACGCACCGGCGATCTGCTCGTCGGTCTGATAAGCCATCGGGGTCATACCTGCTGGAAATTCGTAGACTTTTCCAGCCACTTCGATAGGTCCTTTCAGGCCGCGGAGCTGGATAATGATCAGATTCGAGATCGGCCCGGTCACCCACTCGGATCCTGCAAGCGGAGGACCGGCTGGACCACCTTCACCGTTCTGGCCGTGGCAGGCACCGCAGACAAGATATTGGGTTTTTCCGATTTCCATGACCGCCGGGTCGATGGGTTCATCTGGATCTCCCGCAAGTTCGTCGATCGCACCTACATCCGCACCGGGAGCGTCTTCGAGAGCCTTGGCGGTATCAGATCCCGGAACGATTTGCTCGGGTTTCTCGACAGCGACCGGTTTGGAAGCAGCAAGCACCTCGGCAACGGAGGCCATGGTGCCAGCGATCTGCTCATCGGTAAGGACTGTCAACTGTGCGGCATCGACCTCCTTTTTTGTGTCATAGCGGATTTCTCCAGCGACGCTCTCGGGTGCCTCACCTTTCTCAAACCAGCCAAAAAATGCGCCGATCCCTATAATGATCAGCAAGATGACTGCGAAGAGCGTGAAAATTCCGAGGCCATCAATGAAGGCTTTGATTCGGATCAGTGGATTGTCGCGGGTGGGGTCCATGCGGGTTGAGAAAAATCAGTTGGAAAGATTCGCGGATTCGAGGATGCGAGGGTCGCGGTTCGGGTAAAGCGAGTGCTGGCCGATAGCACGCAGAAGGAAGAACAGGAAGGCGGCGCCGATCGTGACGAAGGCAAGGATATCACCCCAGAAGGCTCCCGAGATCGACGGGGTTATCGCACCGAAGACGTCCGGCTTGATATTTCCAAGGGAAATACCGCGCTCCGGGATCGTGATCAGATAATGATCGAGCGCGTGCATGCAGAGCGTGTAGATCGCGACGATGGAAAGGTATTTCGGATTCTTCTTCAACCATGCTTGGAGAAGAACGACGAAGGGCACCACGAAATGGCCGATGACGAGGGCGATCATTCCGGTATTCCAGCCATCGGTGTTACGGATCAGGAAGTAGGAAGTTTCCTCGGTAATATTCGCATACCAGATCAGGAAGTATTGGGAAAAGGTGATGTAAGCCCAGAACACGGTGAAGGCGAACAGCAGTTTACCCATGATGTGAAAATGCTCGGGGGTGGTCACGTGCTTGAGATGGCCTTGGCTCTTGAGCCAGGTGCAGACGAGGATGATGACTGCCATTGAGTTTAGCGCGGAACCTGAGAAGAGATACACACCCCACATCGTCGAGAACCACTTGTAGTCGAGGCCCATCAAGAAATCGAAACCGGTGAAGGTGATCGTCAGTGCGAAGATGATCAAGGTGTAGGTCGAGTGTTTACGGGCTGCAAAGAGTCGCTTGGTTCCGGGGTTTGGATCCGTATCCTGATCGGTGGAGAGTTTGCGGAGGAAATAGATGACCGCCGAAAGGCCGACTCCGTAGAAGATGACCCGCCCGAACCAGAACGGCATGTTCATATACCAATATTTGGCGTATAGCAGGTGATCTACGTGATGGAGATGCTCCTTCACATTGCCGGTCGCCTCACGATGGATGTTCATCCACTCGTAGAGATATTGGTTCACCTGTGGCAGAAGCAGCGGCAGGCCGAAGAGGAAAATCCACGGAAAAGTCGAACCCAGATTCTCAAATGTGCGGCGGACAGAAGTCCCCCACCCCGAGTTCGAAACGTTATGAAGCAGAGTCCAGAACACGCCACCGATGGAGAGCGTGAGGTAGAAGTAAAAGGCGAAAACCCAGGAATAGGCGAACGAGCCTCGCATTTTCTCGGGAGCGAGGAAAAGCAGATAAAGGCTAATCAATGTGCCGATGCCTGCGATGGCGAGGGCAATGGTCTTGACCTTGGCGACCTTCGAGTTGTCGAGGTGGTCGCCGTTGATGGCTATGTCAGCGGATGTTACGTGGTGGGACATCTGGAAAATTATTGGGCTACGGCTTCTTTGGCGGCTTGGAGGGTGCGGACGTAGGCGATGATCGCCCAGCGGTCATGAACGGGAATATTCGCCCCGTAGCCGCCCATCATACCCTTGCCGTTGGTGATAACTTCGAACATGCGCCCATCCGGGTAGCTTGCCGATTTGAAAGGATCCAGGTGGAAATTTGCAATACCGGGAACTCCGTAGCGGGAAGTGATTCCCAGCCCGTCGCCGGCCGCTCCGTGGCAAACCGCGCAGTAAATTCCGTAGCGCTCTTCTCCGAGGCGGATCAACTCCCCTGCGGTATCTGTGGTCAGTTCGAGTTCTTCCGGCATTCCGGTGCCGTAGTAGTCGCCAACGTGGCCGGTGTAGTAGTATCCGGTTTCACCACCGAATTCGTACTCGGGAATTCCGCCGAGCGTTTTTTTACCCTCTTCGTTGAAACCAAGTGGCTGGGTGCCTTCGACGGGAATCTGGCCACCTTGGCGGTCGGCGAAGAAGATACTCGGTGCCTGCGCTTTCAGCTTGTCCTGATTATCCATGTCCGGAAAAACTTGGATTGGAGGCTTGGAGAAATGCTGGCCGCGAAAACCGCCGATCCCGATCACGAGAACCGCGATGATGGCGTATGCTAGAAAGAAGTAGCGCATTTAATAAATTTTAGTTTTTCAGTTTTCAGCTTTTTCTACTCAGTCTTCCTCTTCGACGAGTTCGATGTTTTCCCCGCCGATCTCAGCGAGCAGGTCGTGAGTGCCGTTGGGGCTGAATTTCGCGTCGCGGGCCTCGATGGCGATAAAGAAGCCATCGTCGGTCGCGCGATGGATCTGCTTGCTTGCGAAAAGCGGATGGTTGAGACGTGGAAGTTGCATCAGGCCGAGCAGACCGAACAACACGGTGAAACCGGAAAATAGAATCGTAAGTTCGAACATTACCGGGAAAAATGCCGGGATAGTGAAGATGTTGGTCGGCTTCGCCTGCACCACTGTCGGGTAGATCACCACCTGGGTCACATAGGCGAGGGCAAAAGCGGTGGCGGTTCCGGTCATTCCGCCGAAGAATACGAACCAAGGCAGGATGGAACGTTTCAGGCCCATCGCGGCGTCGAGACCGTGCACAGGGTAAGGCGTGTAGCAGTCCCATTTTCTGAAACCGGCGTCGCGCACCTGTTCAGCCGCCTTGTAAAGTGCGGATGCACTTTTGAACTCGGCGAGGTAGCCATAAACTCTTTTGCGGGTGGTACTCACAGGAAGGATGTTGGAAGTTATTGGTTAGAAGTTTTATTGGGTAAGCCACTCAGCCTTTGTTCTCGGTAAGCTCTTGTTGGTATGCGGCGATTTCCCGAGCTCCCTCGTCGGGATGGGATTCGATGTCGTCGAAATGCGGATCGCTTTCCAGCTTCGCCCATTTCACCTCGGCGATGTTGATACATGGAAGGAAGCGAAGGAAAAGAAGGAACAACATCAGGAACATTCCGATCGTGCCGACGAAGAGCATCTGGTCCTCGGGCGATGGCGAGAAGGTTTTCCAATCGCCCGGCAGCCACATCCTGGCTAGCGTGGTGACGATGATGACAAAGCGCTCGAACCACATCCCGACGTTCACGAACATCGCGACGATCATCACGATCCAGAGGTTTTCGCGGCAATACTTGAACCAGAAGATCTGAGGGGAAAGCACGTTGCAGGTCATCATGCAGGCGTAGGCCCACCAGTAGGGACCGGTGATCCGGTATTTGAAGGCTTCCATTTCGTAGATCGCTCCGGAGTAAAAGGCGACGAAGAGTTCCATCAGGTATGCGTAGCCAACGATGGTTCCCGTAAGCAGGATGATCTTCGCCATGTTGTCGATGTGCTTCATCGTGATCATGTCCTGCAGGCCGTAGATGAAACGGGCCGGGATCATGATGGTGAGCACCATCGCGAAGCCACCGAAGATCGCTCCGGCAACGAAGTATGGAGGGAAAATGGTCGTGTGCCAGCCGGGGACCACGGAAGTCGCGAAGTCGAAGGAGACGACCGAGTGCACCGAGAGAACCAACGGGGTGGCGAGCGCGGCGAGCAGCAGATAAGCCATTTCGTAGTGACTCCATTGGCGGTTGCCACCTCTCCAACCCATCGCGAAGATTCCGTAGAGGAACTTGCGGATACCGGGTTTGCAGCGGTCTCGAATCGTTGCGAGGTCGGGAACCATGCCGAGATACCAGAAGATCAACGAGATGGTGAAATAAGTCGAGACGGCGAACACGTCCCAGAGCAGAGGCGACTTGAAGTTCTGCCAGATGGCGTTGGCGTTCGGTATGGGCGCGAGGAACCAAGCAAACCAGACACGACCAACGTGGAATGCCGGGAAAATACCGGCGCACATCACCGCGAAAATCGTCATCGCCTCGGCAGCGCGGTTGATCGATGTCCGCCAGTTCTGACGGGTCAGGAAAAGAATCGCGGAAATCAGGGTTCCGGCGTGTCCGATACCGATCCAGAAAACGAAGTTCACGATCGGCCAGCCCCACATCACGCGGTTGGTATTTCCCCAGACACCGACACCGGTGGAAACCAGATGTAAAAGTCCGCCGCCGACGCCGATTAACGCGATGAGTGCGGACGGAAGGAACAGCAACCACCAGAGGAATGGCTGCTTGTTCTCGATAATGCCGCAAATCCGATCAGTGATCCAGTGGTAGGACCTATCGTTGATGATCAGCTTTTCACGCTTGAGAACCGGGAGTTTGACTCCGGTGTTCTGATGCGGGGCGGTTTCGGTATTGGCGGCCATGGGGATGGGTAGAATCGGGAAAGGAAAACGGTGGAGTTAGGATCAGACCATGTGGATGGTGGCCTGGCCGACGTACTTGGCATCCGGCATGGCGGGATTCGGGTTCTTCACGCGCGCCAGGTAGCTGGTCCGAGGAAGGGTGCCAATGTAGTTGAGCAAATCGTAGTTCCGCTCAAGTTTTTTGGTGCGGCCCATTTCGGAAGCCTTGCCATCGAGCAGATTTCCAAAAGTAATCGCTTCTGCGGGGCAGGCGTCCTGGCAGGCTGTTTTCACCGAGTCGACCGGGATGCGGAGCGTCTCCGTAGTGACTTGGACTTCCGGTGAAGGTTTGCCAGCTTCGAGCACTTCCTGCTTCTGGCCGCGCTTCTGGCGGATCACCGCGTCTTTGATGCGCTGCACACAGTAGGTGCATTTCTCCATCACGCCGCGCATGCGGACGGTGACGTTCGGGTTCTTCTGAAGATGGTTTGGCTCGTGATCGTGACGCACGCCGAAAGGTCCGCGGTTGAGGTTTTTCTTGATCAGCGGGTTGCGCTTGTTGTAATCGAAGAAGTTGAATCGGCGTGCCTTGTATGGGCAGTTGTTCGCGCAGTAGCGGGTTCCGATACAACGGTTGTAGGCCATCGCGTTGAGACCGTCCTCGGTATGAACCGTGGCGTTGACCGGACAGACGGTTTCACAAGGTGCGGACTCGCATTGCATGCAGGCGACGGGCTGCGGAACCAGTGCGACGTTGTCGGCATCGAACTTGTTATCCTTATGTGAGGCGAAATAGCGGTCCATACGGATCCAGTGCATTTCACGACCCATGGCAACTTGCGTCTTACCAACGATGGGGATGTTGTTTTCCGACTGACAGGCGACCAGACAGGCGTTGCAGCCCATGCACGAGGAAAGGTCGATCGACAAGCCCCACTGATGGAGCGGATCGCTCAGAAGCGGCTGTGCTTTGCCGTCTTTGCCAGGATGCCAAGTGGCGGAACTCTCGGGCTTGTAGAGAGAAATATTCGGCGGCGCGTGGGAGTCGTTACCCTGCTTTTTCACGCCTTCAAGTTGCTTTCCAAAGTCACCCTTGTGGGCAACTTCAGCGGTGGAAACTTCGCGGGCGATCGCACGACCATACATCGCGTTGTGCTCTTGCGTGAGTGCGACGTGATACTTTTCCCCGGTAAGTTTGACAGCCGCGCCAGTGGCAACGTATCCGGTTTCGGAAGTGCGGAGCGGATAAGCATCGAAACCACGGTTCACGCCGACGAGTCCCACAAATTTACTGCCTTTCGTATCGCGTCCGAAGACATCTTCCTTGTTGTAGCCCTGGCCATATCCGAGCGGGATGATGAGCGTGTTTTCAGCTTGGCCAAAGGAAATCAGGACTGGAAAATCAACCGACTTGCCGTTGACTGTCACGGTGATCATCGGCGACTTGCGGTTTTCTCCTTCACCGTCCGGACCGACATCAGCAAACTTGCCTTTAACCGTTCCGAAAAGAATCGTCGTTTCCTGCTCGGGCGCAATCACATGGTCATAGATGCCGAGTGCTTTCGCGGTTTTCGGAGCAATGAGGACCGCGTTGTCCCAGGTGAGTTTGGAAATCGGATCGGGAGCTTCCTGAAGCCATCCGTTGTCGATCCAGCGACCGTCGTAGATTGAGGCGTCGGTTGCGAAAATCACATCGAGCTTCTTCGCGCTGGGGGCCGGGCTGCTGGCTTTCGCGATATCAGCCGCCGCAGTGGTTGCGAGCGAAGGAGTTGCAGCTTCAAACGAACTGCCGGCTTTGAAACCGTTCTTAAGAAGTTCCTTCCATGCCGTCTGATCGCCAGTGAAAGTCTCGCGGACCGCCGTAAACGCAGGAGCCGGACCACCGTCTTCACCTTCACCGGTGACAAGCTTGCCTTCTTCGGACAGGAACGCGAGCAGCACCTCAAGCTCCGAAACACAATCCGGGTAAAGCGGAAGGATCATCGGTTGCACCACCGTGTAGACACCGGTCGCGCTGGTCGCGTCGCTCCATGACTCGAGGTAATGAGCGGCAGGAACGTGCCAACCGCACGCATAAGCGGTTGCGTTGGCGCGGTCACTGAGATGAATGCTGGTCTTGGCTTTCGCCAGCGCATCGGAAAACTTGAGATCCGCAGGAGCGTCGTAGACCGGATTCGACGGAGTCATGAAAATGACAGTTTCGATCGCTTCGTCGTTCAGATCGGAGGTGAGTCCGGCGATATCGCCAAACCCTTTGCTTCCGGTCTGGAACGCTTTGACACCCTCACCGAGATTGCCGAGCGCGAGGTTGATCGCGAGTGCGAGATGCTTGACCGCCTTCGACTGGCGCGAACCGGCGAGAACTGCGGTTCTTCCGCCGCTTGCCTTGAGGTCTTTCGCAAGCTCCTTGATCCATTTAAGCTGATTTTCGTCGGTAACCGGAGCGATATTCCCTGCCTCTGCACCGACTTCACGGGCGATCTGGGCGGCGATTGCCGGGATCTGACTTGGCGCGACACGCAGGCGGTGATCCGCCATGCCGCCGGTAAGGCTGAATATCGCCTCAACTGAGTAAAGGCGGTTCATCGAATCCGCGTCCGGCTTCGATTCGTAACGCGCACCTTCCGGCTTGCGACGATTGAAAAAAGCGATGTTGGAACCCTGCTGGTCGGTCCCTGCGAAGTCGCAGTCGAGTGAAAGAATACGGTCAGCTTTGGAAAAATCAGGAACCAGTTTTACGCCTTCTCCGAAAACGTCGTTGTTGCTCTCGGTGAGTGCCTCGTATTGATAGAACTTGGAACTTGCGTATGTTTCACGAAGCTTCTCGATCAGGCGCAGGCGGGTCGGGCTTTCATCGGCACCGAATACAAAACCTATCTTCGCAGCCTTGTCCTTCGACAGCCCCGTGAGGACCTTTTGGAAATCCTCAAATTTTGCCTTCTTCCCCGCTTTGAGGAACTTGCGCGAACGCGAGGTCGAATACATGTCCAGAACCGATGCCTGGGCGAAGGCGTCCGTGCCTTCGTAGTCCGGATGAAGCCGGTTCGGGCCGACTTTGGTCGGACGACCTTCGAAAGTGGTCACCACCAATGGCACCGCACCAGCAGCACGTGGCATTGAAGAAGCGTAGTAAGTCGCTTTCCCCGGAATCACCCACTCCGGAGCCTGGGTGTAGGGGACGATATAAGCTTCCGGACGACGGCAGGCCACCATTCCGAAACCGGCAAGCGCCGTAGATGAACCCATCAGTTTAAGAAAAGTCCGGCGGCTGGTCTCCAGCGCTTCCTGATTTTCCATCTCCGCCGCACCCTGCGGGAATTCACGATCCATCCAGCTACGGAATTCCTTGGTGTCCTCAAGCTGTCCGGCGCTACGCCATGAAACTGTCTTTTCGTCCTTGGGGACTGCGGGGTGGTGCAAAATGCGTTTGCTCATATCAGGGCGGCTGAAAGAATTTTTCTAAAAGATAAAAGGTTGAAAATCAGTGGTGGCAGGTCGCGCAACTCGTCTTCGGATTCACGGAAAACTTCTCTTTGAGTTTCATGCCGAGTTCCAGCGTCGTATTGATCGTGCCACCTTCGGAGTATTTCGCGACGACATCGGCGTCGGTGTAGTTCAAATTGTAAACCTCCTCGAGCGGACGCAGATGCTCTTCGGGCGCGCGATGGCAATCAAGGCAGAAGCCCATCGAAAATGGCTTCGCATGATAAACGACTTCCATTTTGTTCACGTCGCCATGGCAGCTTTGGCAGGAGATCCCCCGGTTCACGTGAGCCGAGTGATCGAAATACACGTAGTCCGGAGCCTTGTGAACCCGCACCCATTCGATCGGCTTGCCATCGTAGCCCGGGAAAGTCGGGTTCATCGAGCGATGCAGAGGAGCCAGTTTCGGGCTGTCCTGCTGCACGTGCTGGTGACAGTTCCAACAGGTGTTGCCAGTCGGCACGTTGGAATGACTGGAAACATCTACGAACGAATGGCAATAGCGGCAATCAAGGCCGAGTTGATCGACGTGGATCTTGTGGGAAAACGGGATCGGTTGAGTGGGTTGGTAACCTACAACCAGCGCCTTGGGAGTTGCGTAGTAAGTGAATGCCAAGGCGACCCCTGCCCCAATGGTTCCAAGGCAGAAAACGATTTTAAGAGGAAGAAGGTTAGACCAACGAGGAAAGATATTCGCCATGAGAGCTAGATGAGTGAGGCGGTGAGCCGAGCGAAGACTGGGAGATTGTGAAAAATTTCACAAGCGTTTTCCGTGAACAATTTCTCTTTTCTGAAACGTTAACAAGAGTTGCTTTGTTTTCTGGACTTTCCAGTCTTCGCCTGAACCCCCCCGAGGCCTTAAAATGGACCTTCTCAACGTGCTTGGCCATCATTTATTCGATAACCAGCGAAAAAAATTTCACCTCATCGAAACGCTGACTTCTGAAGCGCAACACCAGCAGAACAAAGAGGAGTCGCTGGCCGGATAACCTCCCCGCCGTATTGGTCGGCGAAGTCTTAACTCCGAGCTTCGTTCGTTATCGCCTAGCCGACAGGTTCCGTGTCGGCCACGGGCTCGGCAATCACGTCGGAGACGGCTTGTTTCAGCGCCTCTCCGGAAGTTTCAGGCAGCAACTTATCCTCGCTGCCGATATACTTGTAGACCACCGCGCCGAGAACGCCGCCGACAATCGGAGCAAGCCAGAACAGCCATAGCTGTGCGACCGCCCAACCACCCACGAACACGGCAACGCCGGTACTGCGAGCAGGATTCACCGAAGTATTTGTCACCGGGATGCTGATCAAATGGATGAGAGTCAGCCCCAAGCCGATGGCAACCGGAGCCAGCCCTTTGGGTGCCCGCTTGTCAGTAGCACCGAGAATGATCACAAGAAACATCATGGTCATCACAATCTCGGCGACCAAAGCAGCCGTGAGACTGTAGCCACCCGGTGAGTGTTCTCCGTAACCGTTCGATGCGAAACCTGCGGATACTTCAAAGCCCGGTTGACCACTGGCAATGATATACAAAACGCCACCAGCGACGATCGCACCCAAGACCTGCGCGATGACGTATGGTGGTATTTCCTTCGCCGGGAAACGTCCACCGGCCCAGAGACCGACTGATACAGCCGGATTCAAGTGACAGCCGGAAATGTGGCCAATTGCGAAAGCCATGGTCAGTAACGTCAAACCGAAAGCGAGTGAAACGCCAAGCAGGCCGATACCCACATCAGGAAAGGCGGCCGCCAAAACAGCACTTCCGCATCCGCCTAAAACCAACCAAAATGTCCCGACAAATTCCGCTGCATATTTTTTCATACTTCGGTCTGATATGTGTATTGATGTTCAATGATTTGAAGCCGGAGATCCTACGTCAGTGTGGATTCGAACTTAATCTTGACGACGATTTAATTGTAAATTGACCGGGAAGTGTCAAGCAATCTACTTGATAGGCCGCTTCTCACTTCTTCCGAGCTTTGCCTTTTTTCTTTTTTGAACTGGGGTCGTATGCGGGATTCGGAGTCGGCATCTGAGCGGAGACCTCCTTGCGCCAGTTCCCCAGCATCTCCAGGAGTTCTGCAGACTTCTCCGGTTCGGAGCTTGATAGGTTGCGTGTTTCGTTCGGATCTTCCGCGAGATTAAAGAGTTCCAGTTCACCATCCTCGTAGAATTCGATGAGCTTCCAATTCCCGTGGCGAACGGCCCCGTAGGGCTTGGTGCGGTGATAGTGCGGGTAGTGCCAATAGAGGGTATCACGTTCTAACTCTTTCTTCTCACCTGTCATCAGGGCCGCGATACTGATCCCGTCCTTGTGCTCTCCAGCCCGCAGATCCAGCCCCGCGAAATCGAGAATCGTGGGGTAGAAATCCATACCGATCACCAGTTCATCACAAGTGCTGTCGGCGGGGATTTTCCCAGGCCACTTGGCGATCAATGGTTCGCGGACAGCACCTTCATGGGAGAATCCTTTGAAATCCTTCAGCCCACCGGTGGTCCTGTCGTCGTCGCCACCGTTGTCACCGGTCAGAATGACGAGCGTGTTGTCGGCGACGCCCATTTCCTCAAGCTTTGCAATCACCCGCCCGACGCTGGTATCAAGGCTCTCGATCATTCCCGCCCGCCTCGGCTCAAGAAATTCGTCTTTCTTGTTGTCGAATGATTCAGCCTTCTTCTTGTATTTCTCCACAAGCTCCGGCGGCGCCATCAGCGGGGTATGAACTGTGTAGTAAGAGAAGTACAGAAGGAACGGCTCGTCACGTTTCGTCTGATCGAGGAATTTCACCGCTTCGTCGGTCAGACTATCGGTCAGATAGTCTCCGGACTTTCCATCATCTAGGTTTGGCATTCCGAATGGTGAGAAATATTTCCCCGGTCCTTTCGGCTGACCCCATTCGCGACCACCGACATTGAGGTCGAAGCCATGGCTGGTCGGGTAGTGCTCATCCATATCAGGCTGACCGTTCGGCATCAGATGCCATTTCCCGAAAAATGCGGTTGCATAGCCTGCTTCTTTGAGTGCCTCGGGTAGCAGGACGAGTTCGTGATCGAGCTTCATTTTCCAATCCGGAATTTTCAGTTTCGCCTTGGGGTCATTGTGACCCGCGATCCAGTCGGTGAGATGCAAACGGGCCGGGTATTGGCCTGAGAGAATCGCCGCGCGGCTCGGAGAACAGACTGTGCATGCGGCGTAGGCGTTGGTGAAGAGCATGCCTTCCTTGGCGAGTTTGTCGATATTGGGAGTTTCGTAGAATTCCGCGCCGTAGCAGCCGAAGTCTCCCCACCCCAGATCATCGACGAGCAGGAAAACGACGTTCGGTTTTGCGGGAGCGGCGGAAAGGAAACCGGCTGCGAACAGCCATGCGAAAAGGATGCGCTTCATGGTAATGAAGTAAACATACCCACTACACTGTGACCAGCCTTTCGATTCGTTGCCCCGTCGCACCTATTCCGGCTCTTCCGCTGGCGGGCCGGTCTCGAAGCGCATGAGCTCCTCGACGAAGGTGAGCGGGATTGCGCCGGTCTCGCCGTTCCGGTTCTTGGCGAGCACCAGCTCGGCTTTACCTTCCAAGGCGGCGCGTTCCTCTTCGTTTTCCGCATAGTATTTGTTCCGGTAAAGCAGGCCGACAAGGTCGGCATCCTGCTCGATGGAGCCGGATTCCCGCAGGTCGGACATACGCGGCACACCCAGGCTTTTCCCGGTCCGGCCTTCCGGACCGCGGTTGAGCTGCGCGAGGATCAGAATGGGAATGCCGAGTTCTTTGGCGAGGGCTTTAATACCTCCGGAAATTTCCGCGATCTCCCGTTCGCGGGAGTTCTCCGCCTGCTTGGTGCGGGATTTCATCAACTGCAAGTAATCGATCGCGATGAACTCGATATTTTCGTCGCGTTTTTTGCGGCGGGCTTTGGCGCGGAGCTCGTTGATCGAGATGCCTGCGGTATCGTCGATGAACAGCTTGGAGTTGACGATTTGGATCGATGAATTGCGGACCCGCTCGAGTTCCTGCTTCTTCGGGCTGTAGCCGCGCGAGAGCTGCGAGACCGCGAATTTCGCCCGCGCGAAGAGCAAACGTTGCACCAGTTGCGCGGAACTCATTTCGCAGGAAAAAACCATGCAGGGTCTGCCCTGATCCAAACAGACGTGCTCGACGATGTTCATCATGAGCGAGGTTTTTCCCATCGAAGGGCGCGCAGCTATGACGAACATTTCCCCCGGCTTCAAGCCACCGGATTTACGGTCGAGTTCTTCGAACCCGGTGCTGATCCCAGCGGAAATCTTTTCCTTCGAAAGCAGCATCTGGAAGTTCCTCATAACCTCCTCGACAGTTTGTTTCAAAGTCTGCGCCTGATTGGTTTCCGCGCTCTCCCGGATCGAGAGAATGGATTGCTCGACGGTATCCAAAAGCTCCGGAACCTCGTCAGGTGCCTCGTAGGCTTGCGCCACCGCTTCATTCGAGCTGCGGATGATCGCGCGCAGCACGAACTTGTCTTTGACGTGCTGCAGGTGGTGATGGAAATGCCCCGGGCTCGGCGCGTAGGTGTAAAGCTCCGTCAGGTAGCCGGGTCCGCCGACTTTTTCCAACAAGCCCTTGTCGAGCAGGCGCTGCACCAGCGAGACCAACTCAACCTCCACTCCGGCCTCGAAGAGTTCGATGAGGAACCCGAACAAGGTCGAGTGGTTGGGCAGATAGAAATGCCCGGCGGTCAGTTTCTCCTCGATCGCACCGCCGATGTATTCCTGAGGATCTTGCAGCATCGTCGAAAGCAGCGACTTCTCGGGACCAACAGCATGCGGCAACGCGCGGGTCACATCATCAACCTCGGTGGCACCTTGCTGGAGATTCGGAGCGTTGCCTTTCTTGGGTGCTTGTTTGAGGGATTCTGCCATGGGAGGGGAATCTTTTCGCAGAGTCGGACGGCGCTCGTCAATCTAACGAATCATTTCATCGAAAGTGCGTGGGAGTGCTTGTGAATAACTACCATTTTCAGGAAAACTCATGTCCATCGCGCTTGCTTCATGCTTCGATTTCCGAGCCATGCGCGCCCTTCTCCAACGTGTCTCCTCCGCCAACGTCAGTATCAATGGCGAAACCGTTTCCGCTATCAACCACGGTTTCCTTGTCTTGCTTGGGATCGAAAGTGCGGACGACACCACCGACATCGAATGGCTGGCTGGAAAGATCGCCCGCATGCGTATTTTCGGCGATGACGATGGAAAAATGAACCGCAGCATTCTCGATACCGCTGGAGAGATTCTCGTCGTCAGCCAGTTCACGCTGCATGCCTCGACGAAAAAGGGAAACCGCCCGTCCTTCCTCAAGGCCGCGCACCCATCGCTTTCCGAACCGCTCTACGAAAGCTTCTGTGAAACCCTCTCTGCCGAACTCGGCCGCGAGGTGGGTCGCGGTGTTTTCGGAGCAGAAATGAAAGTCGCTCTCACCAACGACGGACCGGTCACCATCTGGCTGGACAGCCGGAACCGGGAGTGAAGCTCAATACCTGGTCACCGCGCTGCGCTCGTCAGCGACTTCCGGCTCCGGAATTTGCTCGGCGATCGCGGAAATCTTCTTGCAGGTTTCCTCCCATTTCGCATCCGAAAAAACCAATGGCGCGGACATCTTTTTACGGAAACGCGCCAGACGCTCCCTTGAATCATCGCGCAAGCCGATGGGCACCTCTCCAATGGCCTTTGCAGCGATTTCAGCCGAGTCGGTCTGATGGCAGATCATCGCGAGGTCATTTCCGGCAGCGATCGCGAGCTTCACATCCTCGCCACGACCGTAGCGATTGGTAATAGCACCCATATCCAAGTCATCGGTCAGAATCAAGTGGTGGTCGAAGCCAAGTTGCCCGCGCAACCATCCGGTGATGATCCGTTTCGAAAGCGAGGCTGGAAATTCATCATCCACATTCGGAAAACGCACATGGGCCAGCATCACCGCATCGAGTTCCGGCATCAGCGCGGTGTATGGAATCACATCCTCTTTCATCATTTCCTCGATGGTCGCATCGGAAACCGGAAGGTCATCGTGGGGATCGGATTTCGCTCTCCCGCAGGCGGGAAAATGTTTTCCGCACCCGAGCATCCCGCGCTTCCGGGTCCAACGATTCCACATTCCCGCTCTGTTGATGACATCCTGCGGGTCGCGCCCCCAGCAGCGTTGGTTCAGCCCGTTTTTCAAACCGGGAAAATAATCAAGATCCAGCACCGGCGCGAAGTTCATATTGAAACCCAACATTCGTAACAGATCCGCAGTTGCCTCCCCTGCCCTTGCGATCTGTTCGGTCTCCGGTTTCGCCGCGAAAGCTGCCGCGGATGGCAAAGACGGAGCGATCTCTCTGGTCCGCTCAACACGCCCACCTTCCTGGTCGATGGAAATAATCGGCTCGTCGAGGCACAGTCCACGCAAATCATCGGTCAACCGCCGCACCTGCTCGGGACTTTCCACATTTCTACTGAAAAGAATGAACCCCGCAGGCTGCAGCTTCTTGAAAAGAGCGGCCTCGTCCGGCATCAATTCAGTGCCTTTGATTCCCAGTAGTAATAACGAGCCATCCATCCCCGGAGAGAACAGCATACCCTTCCCGCCTTCAAGCAATATGGAGCCAATAGTCGTGGGCGGGGGCACCACTGATTTAGAGTTTCATGTTTGAAATTTGAAGCATAGCTTCCCCGCATGCGCCTCGACGACACTTTCGCCTCCCTGAAACAGCAGAACAAAAAAGCCTTCATCGCTTATGTAGCCGCCGGTGATCCTTCCTTCGATCTCTCTCTGGAAATCATGCACGCCCTGGCGGATGTCGGCGCGGATGTGATCGAACTCGGACTTCCCTTTTCCGACCCCTTGGCGGATGGCATCGTCAACCAAATGGCGGCGGACCGGGCACTCAAAGGCGGGATGACAACAAAGCGCAGCCTGGATCTGATCCGCGCGTTTCGGGAAAAAAACACAGAGACCCCCATCGTGCTATTCACCTACTTGAATCCGATTTTCACCTACGGCTTTTCACGATTTCAAACCGATGCGGCAGAAGCCGGAGCGGACGGCGTGCTGCTCTTGGACCTTCCGCCCGATGAGGCCGAGCTTTCCGCCGAGCTGGATGAAAACAAAGCACTGTCCCACATCCGCCTGATCGCTCCTTCGACCCCACCTGAACGAGTGAAGCTCCTTGCGGAAAAGGCAGAGGGCTTCATCTACGCACTCTCGCGCAGCGGCGTGACCGGCGGGCACTCGGCCCCAGCCGAAACCATCCCCGCGCAGGTCGCAGCGATCAAACAACACACACAAGTTCCCGTATGTGTCGGCTTCGGAATCTCAAACCCCGAACAAGCCGCACTCGTCGCGAAATCGGCGGACGGGATCATCGTCGGCTCGGCCATTGTAAAACAGGTGGAAACCCATCTGGAAAACCCCGCCCAAGCCGTCAGCGACTTTACAAAACCACTCATCGACGCCATCCGCTGAAATTTCAATCTTCAAAATTCAACTCTCAAAAGGAAGAGCTGAACCCTGATCTAACCACCGAAGGCTCCGAATAGTCCGTCTTGAATTCCCGCCCATTCCCACGCAGGCTTCCCACGTTCTTCCATCTTCCTTGATAGTTAAATGTTGAATATTGAATCTTTAGACCAACATGCTCCTCCACTTCTACAAAATGAACGGCGCCGGTAACGATTTCATCGTCATCGACAACCGCGACCTCTCCATCTCTCTCGACGAAGACACGATCGCCGCCCTCTGCGACCGCCACCGGGGCATCGGCGCGGACGGCCTCCTTGCCGTCGAACCCGCCGAGAAGGGCGCGGACTACAAATTCCGCTACTACAACGCAGACGGAGGCGAAGCTGAAATGTGCGGCAACGGCGCTCGCTGTTTCGGCTTCTTCACAGCGCACCTCGGAAACGAAGATGAGGAACTACCTACCTCGGTCTCATTCGAAACAATTGCCGGAACTCTGACCGCTGAAATTATCGCCGAAGAGGTCCGCATCGCGATGTCCGAGCCTAAAGACCTCGAACTCAAAGTCCCCGTCCGCATCGAGAATTTCCACGACGATCTCCATTTCGTGAACACGGGCGTGCCTCACGTCGTGAGTTTTGTCGATGATTTGGAAAATACCGACATCATTAGTCACGGTCGAGAAATCCGGGAGCACGATTATTTCGCCCCAAAAGGCACCAACGCGAATTTCGCCAAGGTCCTCGCCCCGGATCATATCGCCATCCGCACATACGAGCGCGGAGTCGAGGACGAGACCCTCGCCTGCGGCACCGGCATGGTCGCCTGCGCCCTCGTGCATCACCTTCTCACCGGTGCTGAATCACCCGTGAAAGTCGATGTCGAAGGTGGCGACACTCTCTCCATCGGTTTTGAAAAAACCGGCGACACGACGTTCGAAAATGTCACCCTCACCGGCCCCGCCGATTTTGTCTTCGAAGGCGAAATCGAGATCTGACTACTGATAGAGGTGGGGATAGCGCATTGATTTGCGCCACCCCTCCCTCCGAACCGTGCGTGCGGATCTCCCGCACACGGCCATCTGTTGTGGGCTCTTCCTTTCCCTTTCCGATGCGACTTTGTCGATCAGGCTGAACCATCGGTTTATCCTCCCTGCGGGACGATCTGCGGGATGGCTTCGCATCAGAGTAATGCCGCTATCGCGGCTGGGGCAGTCCT
>Ga0222650_1000471_pt1 | contig 31112 bp, 38 predicted proteins | sample AntAcemetagen367_FD_179820 | JGI IMG/M metagenome (GOLD analysis project Ga0222650, IMG submission 179820) | Saline water microbial communities from Ace Lake, Antarctica - #367 | ecosystem: Environmental > Aquatic > Non-marine Saline and Alkaline > Saline | place: Antarctica: Ace Lake... | reverse complement strand
GGGAGTACCGCCTTCAGGCGGCTCTGGGTGGGGACCGGCTAAAGCCGGGACTCCAACGGTCCGGGCGGGTCATCGGTTTTCCTCGCTCCATCTTCTGATCCGGGTGACCTCAGGAGGACTGAGGATTTTATCCCAGCGCCTTGCGCAAGGCGGCCACCCGTTTGGCATCGACCGGGTTGGAGAGGCGGCCGGCCCGTTTCACCGAACTGCCGACAATAAATCCATGGGCCCATTCAAGATAGTCCCCAACGTTGGCGGCGGTGACGCCACTGCCAAGAAGAAGAGTGGCTTCCGGGCAGGCGGTGCGAACCCGGCGGACATCATCGAGCTTGGTCGACTCGCCCGTGCCGGTGCCGGAGACTATGAGCGCATCGGCCAATCCTCGCTCGATCGTGTCGCGAGCGAGAATTTCGATTGGCAGATCGCCGAGCGGAGCCGCGTGTTTGACTTGGACATCAGCCAGGATGGAGACCTCCGGGGCAATTTCCCGGCGCTTTTTCAAAAGTGTGTGCGCGTCGCCCTCAATCAGACCTTGGTCGGTGACCATGACGCCGGAGAGGACGTTGATGCGGACAAATTCCCCGCCGCAGGCTGCACAGAGCGCGAGGGCGGAAGCTCCGTCATTTCGGAGGACATTAAAACCCAAGGGGAGATCAACTAAACCACGAACGGCGGCACCGGCCACGGCCATGGCCGCCACCGTCTCGGGAGGCACGGCGCACCTCGAAAATGGAGCGTCTCCAAAGTTTTCCATCATGAGAGCATCCGCTCCGCCGTCCGCGTAAGCTTGGGCATCCGCCAGCGCGGAACGAAGGATGCGATTCATATCGCCGTCGCTCCGGGGAGACCCGGGAAGGGGCGGCAGGTGAATGACCCCAATGAGAATCGGGCACTTACTTTTGGCGGGAGGGAATTTCTTTTTCATGGTCGAAAAAGGACGGAGATCGGGCACATGGTGAATCTTATGACAGAACCGCTGGCCTCCAAAAACAAAAACCGCCGCCGGGAAGAGCACCCGACGGCGGCTTTAGTGTGACCTGTCCTTAGAAGGGCTTAGAAATCCACTCCGGCGAGGATGCCGAGCACGGTGGCGTTCTGCACGTCCCCGGTGCCGTTGGGTTTGATGATGTATTGGATGAAAGGTTGCACAAAGGCCCAGCCATTGATCTGAAAGCGATAGCCGCTTTCCAGCACCATGGTGTAGTTGGGCTGATTGACGTTTCCATCCTCTTGGAGATTCTCGATGTTGGAGAAACTGTAGCTGCCATAACCCAGCACAATCATGGTTTGGTCATCGTCCCGGTGGGGGATGAGACCTTTGTAAACCAGTCCGGTCTGGAAATAGAACGGATAGAGATTGTTGTTTTCCGGTGCGAAGGTGAACAAACTGAACATGCTCAAACCCTGATCCGAGAGTTTCGGCTTTTCCATCCCGACGGGGGCTTTGAAGCTTTTGTCACCGGCCACGCTCTGACCATCAGAGGGTCCCTTGCCCATGACGACGGGCGCTTCGGGTGACGGTTCCCGGAAAAGCATTTGGTCGGCTTGCCAGTAGAACCCGTATTGCCCACTGTTGGGCGTGCCATTGAAGGACGCTTTGTCCACGCCGAAGTAATAACCGCCAAAAGCGTATTTGCCGGGTAGTTCGGCTGATCCGAATTTCGGAGTGATCCCGGTTTCAGCCATGACCATGAGGCCATTTTGGGTGGGATCCTGTTCGAAACCTTGAAACGCCAGTCCGTGGTTTGAAGTCGACGTCGCTTTGGGGAAGGCCATAAAAAGGCCGGCTTTGGCATAATACCAGTCGACAGGCTTCACCTGCAAAGTGCCGCCCCAAGTTGAGAAGCTGGAAGAGAAGGGGATGTTGCCTCCGATGCCTTTGGAGCTCTCGACCGCATTGTTGACGAAGAGCTTCGAGAGAGGCTGATCGAGGAATTCCTTTTGCGGTCGAAGCCAGCCGCCGCGCAGAACCACCATGTCCTTGACGGGGAGGAGTTCGCCGGAACCGATTTCCACTCCAAAGGTGAGCAGGCGCCATTGGGTGCCGGATTGGTAGTGGGAAGGGCTGAACATGCTGCTGGCCTCGACGGCCTCGTTGGGATTGGAATTTCCTCGGGGATCACGCCAGCGGACCTCGGCAAACCCTTTCACGCCTTCCAGTTCATCAACCTTGAGGAGTTTGCCCAAATTCAATTCGCCGGCGAAAGCGACTTCCTGATCGAAAAATCCGCGGCTTCCTCCCTGGCTGTCAACCACGCCGTAAAAGGCCCCGCGCCACTTGCCTTTAAACTTGAGCCCGTTGTCCGCGAGGGTGTCGCGAACTCCAAACCAATTTCCGGTCATGTATTTTCCATTCCACCAGTCCGCGAGGGCAGCGTCTTTGGGGGAGAGTGGTTCCTCCAAGGTGGTTTCTCCCGCTAGGGCGGGACCGAATGTGAGCAGGGTGGCGCAGACAGCGGTGGTGAGACCGAGGCGGCGCGGGATGCGGTGAAATGAAGTTGGTTTCATAGATTTAAGACGACGGCAGAGTGCGAGGGGTTGACGTCGGTTCAAAGCGAAGATCTGTGACAAAATCGTGACAATCTCGGCCCGACTACGAAAGAACCTCGCGACAGATGGAGTCACCGATTGATTTTGGTGATTGCCCTGTTTGCGGAATCTCCCAAAAAAACTATGGTCCGGGAGAGCAAACGGGGCGTGTCTTTATTTTCGCAATGGTTCTCGTCGATTTCCTCGGTATCGAGCATGATAAAAGGCCCCATCGACCTCGACTCTCAGTTTTACCGGCATCCCTTCTCCGCCAGTTCCTTGCTCCCTATTGCACGAATAAAGATACGACCCCGTTCCCGCGACGCCGTTCCCGTTCCCGTTCTGCCGCCGGCAGAATGACAGCAAAGGCTTGTCAGTGAGGCGCCCATCCCATAAAAGAATTCCTAACAATGAGCGCTATCTACCTGCTACGCGGGGATCAGCAGGTTGGTCCATTCACCGCTGAGGAATTGGAGGGAAAATTGGCGGCCGGTGAGTTGTCGCCGGAAGACCTCTTCTGGTCCGAGGGCATGGAAGACTGGCAGGCCCTCGCTGCGGTCATCTCAGTTGAAGCAGACCCCGAGGGCGGCGGAGAGGAAGAACCCGCGGAGGAAGATTCGTCCCTACCCCCCGCAGCAGAAGAAGAAGAGTTCGACATTTTGCATCAGATCGCCGGAACGACGATCACGACCCGCTCGATTCACCTGGAATGCGGAGCGGTTCTGTCCTTGGAGGAGATCACCAAAGTCGCGGTCCAAACCGAGACCATCCGGCGCGGCAAACCCATTGCGGGTTGTGTCCTCATCGGAGTCCTTGTGGTCAGCATCGCCTTGGTGCTGGTGGAGTTCCCCTCGTTCAAACCGACCCACTGGATCCTTTGGGCTCTGGTTCTCGTCGGACTTATTTTTTGGTGGATCCGTCTTCTCCTGCGGGTCCTTCAGGTGGGCGCCTCCATGGTGGTGATCGGTCTCAAAGATGGCGATGAACGCATCGTTCCGACCACACTCGACACCGCCCGCCAACTCCGCGATGCCATCACCACATCGCTCCCGGAAATCGAACCTGACGCCGAGGGAGACGAGGAATTGGCGGAGGAAGATTCGGCTCCGTCCCTTCAGGCGGAGAAGATCGGCATCCTGCAAAAGATTGTCCGATGGATAAGGAACAAATCCCCAACGAAAATCGAGCCAGTCCCCGAGGGCGGCGAAGAATCCGTGCAGGAAGATTTGGATCCGTCCTTTGTGGCGGTGCCGACCGACATCCGCCACGAGATTGCCGGCACGAGGATTACCGCCCGCGCGATTCACTTGAAATCCGGCGGGGTTTTGTCCTTGGCGGAAATTGCCAGAGTCACAGTTCAAACCGAGACCATCCAGCGTGACAAACCCATCGTGGGTTGTGTGATCATCGGAATCCTCATCATCGGCCTCGCCATCACGAAAATCCCCCATACCGACGACGCCAACTGGATTTATTGGGTCATCCTTCTCCTTGGGATGATCTTTTTGTGGATCCGTTTTCTTCTCCAGGCTCTCCGGGAGGGAGATTCCATGTTGGTGATTAAGCTCAAAAGAGGCGATGAACGCCTGATCGGGGCCACGCCCGCCGTGGCCCGACAACTCTGCGAAGCCATCGAGAAGTGCCTGCCATCAGGCTCTTCTTCCCCACGAACGAATACGGCGGCGCGCAATTTGCGGTCTCGATGAAAGAATCGCGGATGTCTGGGCGACCAAAAAAAACGGTTCTTTAATTTGGGCCTGTTTCTGAGAGGCTTCGGGCATGAGCAATCGTGAGATCGTCATTGACATGATTCAGCGGCTTCCAGAAGACACTCCCCTGCATGATATTGCGCGGGAAATAGAATTTGTTGCAGGTGTCCGCGAAGGTTTTGACCAATTGGAGCGACGCGAGGGAGTTCCCGCCGAGGAAGTCCGGGGGATGATTTCCTCATGGAGTTCAAAGTAATCATCTCGCCAAGGGCGATTCAGGATATCGGCCAGATTGTCAGATGCATTTCGTTCTATATCTTTACTTCCAATCCTTTGCGTCCTTTGCGTGAGACCTTCTGTCGTATTTTCGCTCACGCTTTGTCCGGGTCGTAGTTGAGGTAGGGCATGAGCCACTTCTCGGCTTCGGGGACCGACATGTCTTTGCGGGCCGCGTAATCTTCCAACTGATCGCGATTGATTTTTCCCACTGCAAAATAACGGGCGTCTGGGTGGGCGAAGTACAGTCCGCTCACGCTGCTCCCAGGATTCATGGCCATGCTTTCGGTCAGTTGGATCCCGGTGTGTTTCTCGGCTTCGAGGAGTCTCCACAGACTGAGTTTTTCGGTGTGGTCGGGTTGGGACGGATATCCGGCGGCGGGACGGATGCCGCGGTATTTTTCGCGAATAAATTCTTCCTTGGTCAGGTTTTCGTCTTGGCCAAATCCCCAGAGATCGCGGGCCTTTTTGTGGAGGCATTCGGCGAAGGCTTCGGCAAATCGATCGCCGAGCGCCTTGGTCATGATGGAGGAATAATCGTCGAGTTTCTTTTCGTGAACCGCGGCGACGTCATGGACTTCGTGTCCGGCGGTGACGGCGAAGGCCCCGACGGTGTCGATGCGTCCACTTCCGGTGGGCGCGATAAAGTCGGCCAGGGAATAGTTCGGTTGCCCGGAGGGTTTTTTCAATTGCTGACGCAAGCAATGGAAGACCTCGGCGGGGTCTTTTCCTTCCGCATCGGAATAAATTTGGACATCTTCCCCGGTGCTGGTGGCGGGGAAGAGGCCGAGGACGCCGCGGGGGCGGAAGCGCTTGTGCTTGATGATGTCGTCGAGGATTTCGCGGGCGTCGTCATAGACTTTGCGGGCCTCCACGCCGACGACTGGATCGTCGAAGATGGCGGGGAAGCGGCCGCGCAATTCCCAGGTGTGGAAGAAGGGCGACCAATCGAAGTATTCGACGAGCTCTTCCAAGGAGATATCATTGAAGGTGATGATACCACTTTTCTCCGGCGTGGGGATGTCGGAGGTGGCCCAATCGGTGACAAAGGGGTTCGCTTGGGCCTGCTCGAAGGTGAGCAGATTTCGGGTCGTTTCTTTGCCCGCATGTTCGACCCGCAAGGCCTCGTATTCTTCGCTCAGTTTGCCGAGATAGCCGGGTTTTTTTTCTGGATTGAGTAGTGAGCTGACCACATTGACGCTCCGGCTGGCATCGAGGACGTGGACGACCCCGTGGTCGTAGTGTTGCTCGATTTTGACCGCGGTGTGGGCCTTGCTGGTGGTGGCACCGCCGATGAGAAGGGGTTCGGTGAAACCCTGACGTTTCATCTCCTTGGCGACATGAATCATCTCATCGAGAGACGGAGTAATAAGTCCACTCAGACCGATGACGTCGCATTTTTTTTCTTTGGCGGCTTGGAGGATTTTCTCGCAAGGAACCATCACTCCGAGATCAATAACTTCGTAGTTGTTGCAGGCCAAAACGACGCCGACGATGTTTTTGCCGATGTCGTGGACATCACCTTTCACCGTGGCCATGAGGACGCGGCCCTGGGCGCGGGCATGAGGATTGGCGGCGCGCTCGGCTTCCATATAGGGCATCAGCCAGGCGACGGATTTTTTCATCACCCGGGCACTCTTGACCACTTGGGGGAGGAACATCTTGCCCGCTCCGAAAAGGTCGCCGACGACGCCCATGCCATCCATGAGGGGGCCTTCGATGACTTCGAGCGGTTTGTCATATTTGAGGCGGGCTTCCTCGGTGTCCTCGTCAATGAAATCAACGATGCCTTTGATCAGGGCATGTTTGAGGCGTTCTTCGACCGGGTTTTCGCGCCAGGTCAGATCGGCGGCAGCTGAGGCGGCGGAACTGGCCCCGCCTTGTTTGGCTTTCAGTTCCTCGGCATAGGCGACGAGGCGTTCGGTGGCATCTTCGCGGCGGTTGAGAAGGACGTCTTCCACCAGGTCGCGCAGTTCGATGGGGATTTCCTCATAAACGGCCAGCTGTCCGGCATTGACGATGCCCATATCGAGGCCCGCCTGGATGGCGTGGTAGAGGAAGGCGGCGTGAATGGCTTCGCGGACGGGATTGTTGCCCCGGAAAGAAAAGGAGACATTGCTAATGCCGCCGCTGACGCGGGCATGGGGGAGGTTTTGCTTAATCCAACGAGTGGCTTTGATGAAGTCGTTCGCGTAGTTGGAGTGTTCCTCCATCCCGGTGGCCACCGTGAGCACGTTGGGATCGAAGATGATGTCCTCGGGCGGGAAGCCGACTTCGTCCACCAGAATCCGGTAGGCGCGTTCGCAAATCTCGATCCGGCGCTCGTAGTTGTCGGCCTGACCGGTTTCATCGAAGGCCATGACCACCGTGGCGGCTCCGTAGCGGAGGACCCGACGGGCATGTTTTTTGAATTCTTCCTCGCCCTCTTTCAGCGAAATCGAATTGACGATCCCCTTGCCTTGGAGGCAGCGGAGTCCGGCTTCGATCACTTCGCCTTTGGAAGAATCGACCATGATCGGGACCCTGGAGATATCCGGTTCAGCCGCAATCAAATTCATGAACTTGGTCATCGCGGCGACGCCGTCGATCATGCCTTCGTCCATGTTGATGTCGATGATCTGGGCTCCGGCTTCAACCTGCTGGCGGGCGACCGCGAGGGCGGCGTCGTAGTCCCCGGCGAGGATGAGTTTGGAAAACCGGGGCGAACCGGTGATGTTTGTCCGTTCGCCGATGTTGATGAAGGGGATCTCTGGCCGGGCGGTGAAGGCTTCCAGGCCGCTGAGACGGAGAGTTTTTTCCTTCGGAGGAATGACATGGGGAGCCACGCCGCGGACGGCATCGGCGATGGCCTTGATGTGGGCCGGGGTGGTGCCGCAACAACCCCCGATGATGTTGATCCAGCCCTGCTCGGCCCAGTCGCGGAGTTGGGGGGCGAGGGTTTCCGGGGTCTCCGGGAAGCCGGTTTCCGAAAGCGGGTCGGGGAGACCAGCATTGGGATAGGTGCTGATAAAGAAGGGCGCCCGGGCGGCGAGTTCTTCGATGTGGGGACGCATCTCATTCGGTCCGAGAGCGCAATTGAGCCCGATGGAAAGCAGCGGGAAGTGCGACATCGAATTGAGAAAGGCCTCCACGGTTTGGCCGGTGAGGGTGCGTCCGCTCAGATCGGTGATTGTCCCGGAAATCATCACGGGCAGGGACGCTCCGGTTTCCTCAAAAAATTTGCTAATCGCGTAGAGGGCCGCTTTGGCATTGAGGGTATCGAAAATGGTTTCGACGAGGAGAATGTCCACGCCGCCTTCGACAAGGTATTTGATTTGCTCCCCGTAGGCGGCAGCCACCTGCTCGAAAGTGACGTCGCGAGCTCCGGGATCGTTGACGTCGCGGGAGATCGAGAGGGTTCGATTAAGGGGCCCGACCGCGCCGGCCACGAAGATCCGGCGATCGGTGACGGCATCGGCCGCCTCTCGGGCGATCCGGGCGGAGGCCAGGTTGAGATCGGGCACCAATGCCTCCATCCCATAATCGGCCATCGCAATGGTGGTGGCGCTGAAGGTGTTGGTTTCAATGATATCCGCGCCGGCCGCGATGTATTGGCTGTGAATCTCGCGAATGACGTCCGGCTTTGCGATGCTGAGAAGGTCATTGTTGCCCTTCACGTCGGAGGGCCAGTCGGCAAAACGTTCGCCGCGATAGTCGGCTTCCTCGAGTTTGTAGCGCTGCACCATGGTGCCCATGGCGCCGTCAAGGATGAGGATGCGTTCGGCAAGGAGTTTGCGGAGGACTTTTTCTGTGGAGTTCTTCATGAAATTTTTATCTAAGGTTGTGCCGGCAGGCCTTCGTTTTCAGGAGGGGCAAGTTCCACCTTGCCCCAAGCCGGGCAACAAGGAGGTTGCCCCTCCGGGGAGCTTGAGTGATTGGAGTTAAATGGACCTTTCCTGTGGGGCGGTGGCGGGCGCCTGGCTGCGGTTTTTCAGCCAATGCGAAAGCCCGAGAAAGGTTCCGGTGAAGCCGAGGTCGCCAAAGAGTGAATTGCGGAAAAACGTCCAAGTGGGAGGAAAGCCGGGGCGACCGACGGTCAGGGATTGGATCCAGCCGCCCAGGCTTTGGGGGTAATAGGGATTGCCCGACCAGGCCATCGTATTGGTGACGAGGTAAAAGAGAATGGCATTGGCGAACACGGTTGCCATCACCGGTTTCCATCCACGATTCCGCAGGAGAGCTCCTGATCCAATCGCAAAGAGATAGCAGGCATAGATCACCAAGGTGCCGGAACCCACCAGCGGCTGGCCAAAGTGGGCATTGAGAAGCAGGTCGGTGACAAAGAGGCAGCCGAGCGGAATCGCAGCGGCCCAAAGACCGGGCAGGATCATTCCACAGCAGAGAGCCAGGGCCATGACCGGGGAGAAATTCGGCAACGAGGTGAGCCAGAGCGCGGAGACGATCCGGTACCCGCTAGTCAATCCCACCAGGACTAGGACGAGGGCCAGGGAGGATTTGTTCATTTCGGAACCGTGGGTGTTTTTCATTGGGTTATTCGAGATAGTTGGTGTCGTTGAGTGGCGCGAAACGTCCGACGTTGGCGTCTGGCATCCTGCGGTCGTGGGTGGATTCATCCATGGGCAGGAATCCGGCCGATCCGTTGGCGAAGGCTACCATGGCCTGGCCATGGTGTCGAAAATGCACGGTACGCTCCCGCGCGTCGAGGCCATAGAATTCCTCCAGGAGCGGATTGCTCCGGCTGGCAGGTCTCTGGAAGGTGTTGACCTGCGCGGAAGTGGCAAAAACCACCACCTTCCCCGGCTGACTGAGCTGCCAGTAGGTTTTCAGCCCGTCCGGGCTCCCCATCCAGCCTCCCCCGAGAAGGACATTGTAGCCAATTCCGAGGTATCCAAATTGGTATTTGGGCTTAAAGACCCGGCCTTCGAGAGCAAAGCTCGGGTCCGGCCGCCAGGCCGCGGCGACATAGCCGCCGAGGGGTCCCAATTCCGGATCGAACTGACGTTGCCCTTCGGGCAGCTTTTGGCTAGCGGCGGTTTCAAAACCGAACCACCAGGCGGTGCCGGGGTTTTCCTCCGGGCCGGCGGCGCGATAGGGCCAGAAGGTCTGGTTGTGGTCGCTCAGATAATTGGATGCGCCCGCGGCCAGTTGCCGCAGGGTATTGGACGATACCGCTAGGGAGGAGGCCTCATAGACCTTCCATCCTGCCCCGGTCAGGCACGTTCCCAAAACGAGGACAATCGCGGTGGCGATGGTAACCTCGATCAGAGTGAAGGCGCGGGTGGACTTCTTCATGAATCGGAGCGAGGCCGGCGCCGGAGGGCAAGGAGGCCGCCGGCGAAGGCAGTGAGGAGGAGGGTGCCCGGTTCGGGAACTGCGGCGGCGGTGGGCTGACTAATCGGACCATCGGTGCCGGGATTGAAGCGCCAGCCATCCCAAGAACCGTCACTAAGTTCGCGACTGCCGAATCCGGTCCATGAACTGATCCAGTCTGGAGAACCGCCGGTTCCCGGATAAGAGGATGATCCGGAGAAGGCATTGGGGTCGCCGTCTGGGGGAGTATCAAAACTACCACCCATGTTGAAATATTCCCAATAATCGGTGAATGCAAACCCCGCACGATCATGGACGTATCCGCTTCCGTTATAAACGATGCGGTCCACCACGTCGCCCCATCCGAACGAGGTGATATAGATGCTCAAGCGCCCGTCGGCTCCCGTGGCTGTGACGTCGCCAAGAGTCGTTCCTGCGATGGCCTGAAGCATATCCTGGCCGGTGGCAATCCCGTCCCATTGAAACCCCCAGGCCAGCGAGACCGGAGAGACACCGTCGTTCCAGTCAATGACCAGAGCGGCTTGGTTGGTTCCGGAACCGACCCAATAGTCGATCTCACTAAATCCGGTGATGACCGCTTGGCCGCGGCTGGCCGGAAGTAAGGTGAAGAGGGCGATGGCGCAGCTGAGTGCCACGCTATGAAGAGTACGTTGAAGAGTCATGTTTTAGTGTCCTAAGCAAACGGGAAGGTTTATGGACAATCCTTTTCCCCGGTCGAAAGGAAGCCCCTTACACAAACGTTTTCGCGACGTTTTTGCCCATCTCAGGGCGGTGAAGTTGTTCTCCTCGAATTCGCTAATCGGACTTTAACCGTTGCGCGACAGTGCGGGGATTTCACCCGGCTTCCCGAATTCAAGGATTGGCATGAAGAACTGCTCGACGATGCGGACGTCTGACCGATGATTATTGGCGTCCTGCCTTAAAAGGCGAAGATATCAAATAAACGCATCGTTATATATAGATATGAATTTTCGAGAGGCAAGGAAATTTCTCATCGACGCCAAAGAAAGGGGCCTCTGTTCCTGCATTCACCCTCGAAATTCTTCGAGCACTTTAAAGGCCTCGGCGGCCTCGGGGAAACCGTCGGGCGAGCGGGCCTCCTGAGGAGCAAGGTGTTGTCCGAGAAATTCTTCCAAAGTCCGGACTTGGGCGGCGGGCTGGCGACTCCAAGCCATCAGGTCTGAAAAATTGACATCGACGGTGAGGTCGCGAAGGCCAAAGCCGGCGTAGGCGGCCGGTCCCTCCAGGCGTTGGTGGTGGGCAAAGGCACGGAGGGTCCCCGGAGGGCGCCGGTGGTAGAGGGCCGGACAGGTGTCTCCATAATCGACAGTGAGCATGGCGCCGGCCTTCCAATGCCGATCCCATTCGCCCTGCCACTGACGGTAGCTATCCTGGACTTCAATCCGCTGGCCTTCCGGCCATGCGGTGGCGAAGGCCTTCGACTCCGGAAGAGGCGCGTCTGGGGTGGGATTCCGCCAGACTTCTTCCACCTGGCCATGGACGATGCGCAGGGCGAGTTCCTGCCAGGCCGCGTCTTTGAGGCGAAAAATCCGGGCCGGAAAGGCATCGACCAATTCGTTGGAATAAATCAAGGCCTGGCCATGGCAGGCCGCGAGGGCGTCTTCCATCCGGGCGTGCCAGATGGCGCGGCGGCCGAGGCGTTTTTGCTGTTCGACCCGCAAGGGAGCGGACACCTCCACGATGTGAAGCTTGGGGCGATGCCACCAGCCGATGGCCTGGAGAATCCCGGCGGCGAGGATGCCGGTGCCAGCGCCCACTTCAATGAGGTGCCAGGATTTGGCCGGTCGGTTGGCCAGGGCCCACGCGGCGAGGGCCCGAGCGAGGCTGTTGTGCCGGATCGGCCAGGTGGTGAAATCACCCCGCCGGCCGATGTCGCGGATGCCAGCCGCATAGTAGCCAAATTCCGGGTGATAGAGGGCTTCCTGCATCCAGCGATCGAAGCGAATGCTTCCGCCCTCCCGGGCTTGCAGGTCGAGGAGAAACCTCAACTTGAGGGCGGCGGTACTCACGAGGCAAATTGTTTCCCCGGAGCGATCAATCGAGGATGAGGGTTTTTCCCTCGAGGACTTGCTTTGTTTTGGGGATCCCATTGATCGAATAGGTCACCGTAAGGATGTTCTGATTTTGAACATTGGGTTGACCGGTGTAGGGGTCAAAAGGCGGGAGCGAGGGACGGGCGCGATTGAGCGTGCTGGCCGCGCCGGGGGTGAGAAGGGCATCCGAAACGAGAATTTCATAGCGACCCTCCGCGTCGGGCGAGATGAGCGACTGGACGATGCGGGAAACGCTATACCCCGCGCGGCCAGGGGGACCGTACCGGGCGGAAATGACTTTGACCACGATCGGATCGGGTTCTCCGGGAGGGAGTTCTTTGATGATTTTGAGTTTGTCGAGCCAGAGCAAGACGGGCTGCCCGTCCACCAAGGTGGTGCCTCGTTTGCCGTAATCTTGGACCGATTCGAGGACGATTTGTTGGTTCTTGCGGAAGGACGCTCCCACCACGCTGAAATTTTGTTTCACCGCGGCGAGGTAGCGGGTGGTGCCGGGATCCTGAGGACGCCGAGCCGGGGCGTTTGGAGAGGAGGCCACGGGGCGAGCCGGGGCGACGGCACGGATGCCGAGCGCGAGCGCTTCCCGGGCGGTGATCTTGACTGGCCAGTCGGGGTCGGAGAAATAGCCTTGGTTGTTTTGGCCTAGCCATTCGATCCGGCTCAAAATCGCCCGGCTGAGCGGGGAGTCAGGCTGGACCGATTCCGGGTAGAGGGCCCGGGCGCGATCGAGGCTCTCTTTCACTTCGGCGCCGTGATCATTTTGCGCCTGCGCTGGACGGGGGACGACCAGGGCGAGAAAAATCAGATTGAGGAGGATGGCGACTCTCATGGCATAGCGGACGCGAGGAAAAAGAACATCGCGGAGAAGCGGATCTGCGCGTTGAGGGCAACGAAGTTGCGCAGGGCCATGACAGCGAGGTTATTTGGCGGCGAGGGCGACCCGGGCCGCTTCCGCCGTATCGGCCAAGATGAACCACTCGTTCAAACGCACGAGGTCAAAAATAGTGCGGACCTTTTTCTTCAAACCAAAGAGAGCGACTTTGCCGTTGTGGGCTGATCCGGAGCGGACATATTCGATCAGCGTGGCAAGACCGGACGAATCGATGTATTCGACCCCGGTGAAATCGAGGAGAAGAATGGGCATCTTGTCGGCTGTGCAGGCCTGGAGTTCCGCCCGAAGGTCGGGGGAAGCATGCAAGTCGATTTCCCCCTCGAGCTTGAGAATAGTGGCATCGGCTTCCCGGATTTTCTCGATCTTCATCCTCTTGGAGATACCCTCGTGGATGGCTGGTGGAAAGCCTGATTTCTGCCCGGTTTCATCACACCCAACTTGTCGCAGAGAAAAATTTCGCTACGGTTCAGGAGTGGCACCCGCGCATTCATGGCTTTCGACCCGGAAGGACTTTCCCATTCTCGACCAAGAGGTCAATGGACACCCTCTCATCTATTTCGACAACGCAGCCACCTCGCAAAAGCCCCGGGTGGTCATCGACGCGTTGACCCACTATTACGAATTCGACAACAGCAACGTCCACCGTGGCCTCCATGAACTGAGCAATCGCGCCACCGAGGACTACGAAGCCGCCCGCCGCACCATGGCGGCCTTTCTCGGCAGTCTCCCGGAGGAAATTATTTTCACCCGCGGCACGACCGAGGGGATCAACCTGGTGGCGCGGAGTTGGGGCGAGGAACACATCGGCCGGGGCGATGTGATTTTGCTCACCGAGATGGAGCACCATAGCAACTTGGTGCCGTGGCAACTCCTGGCCAAACGCCAGGGCGCAACCCTGCGGTTCGTGCCGGTGACTCCGGAGGGCGTCCTCGACCTCTCCGACCTCGATGCCCTCCTCGACGGACCGGTGAAAATTTTCTCCATGGTTCATATTTCGAATTCGATCGGCACGATCAATCCGGTGAAGGAATTGTGCGCCCGGGCCCGCCAAGCCGGCGTCATCACCCTGGTCGATGCCGCCCAGAGTTCCGGGCATTGTCCGGTGGATGTGCAGGATTTGGATTGTGATTTTCTGGCCTTCTCCGGCCATAAGATGTGTGGACCGACCGGGATCGGAGTTTTGTACGGCCGTCGGGCGATCCTCGATGCCATGGCTCCCTTTCATGGCGGCGGGGAAATGATTTCGTCGGTGCGATTCACGGAGAGTGATTTCAAGCCAGCTCCCCATCGCTTCGAGGCGGGAACCCCCTCCATCGCGCAGGCGATCGGGCTGGGCGCGGCGGCCAAATATCTCGAAGGTTTCGGACGCAGCGCCATCTTTGCCCACGATCAGGAGATGGCCGACGAGGCACTGGCCCAGTGGGAAGACATTCCCGGCATCCGCATATTGGGTCCCCGGACCCATCGCAGTGGATCGGTCAGCTTCGTCCTCAAGGATGCGCACGCTCACGACGTCGTCAGCATGGCCGACCAGTACGGGCTCGCTCTCCGGGGCGGAAACCATTGTACCCAGCCGCTTTTGCATAAACTTGGCGTGCCCGCATCGGCTCGGGCCAGTTTTTATTTTTACAATACCCCGGAGGAAATCGCCCGCACCACTGGGATCCTTCGCAAAATCCAGGCCTTTTTTGCATGAACCTCGAAGAACTCTACCAGGAAATCATCCTTGACCACAGTAAGCGGCCGCGAAATTTCGGCACGCTCCCCGACGCCACCGCCACCGCCCGGGGGGACAATCCCTCTTGCGGCGATGAAATTGATTTGGCGGTCAAACTCACCCCGGAACAAGTCGAAGACCTGAAGTTTTCTGGTCAGGGCTGTGCCATCTGCATGGCCTCCGCTTCGCTCATGAGCCTCAAAGTGAAAGGCAAATCCCGTCAGGAAGCCGCTGGGATGGCCGAAGCCTTTCGACACATGTTGACTTCACCGGAGGAACTCGAACCGCCCGAATCCTTCGGCGATTTGAAAATCTTCAGCGCCGTCCGCCGCTTCCCCCAAAGGGTGAAATGCGCCACCCTCGCCTGGAGAGCCCTCGAGCAAGTGCTCTCTGCCGAGCCAGAGGAGCCGATCACCACCGAGGAAGACGCGTGACCACCTGCCGGCAACGCTACCACCACCTCTGGAGTATCTATGTGCCCGGCATCGTCGTCGCCATGGTGCTCTTCGCTTTCCATACATTGGTAATTTACCGGACCGCCCGTTTCATCACCACCCGTTCCGAAGAATTGACCTTGTGCCTTGGTTCGGACCTGGCTGCGCCCATCCTGATCGCCACGTCGTTTCTCATTCTTTTTATCACCCACCTCGGGGAAGCTGCCGTCTGGGCGCTCCTCTTCATGCGGTCCGGCCAATTTGAAGATTATGGCGAATGCATGTACTTCGCCGGCACCTCACTCACTGCCCTCGGCTATGGTGATATCGTGCTGCGCACTCCCTGGCGGGGCCTGGGCCCAATCATGGCCACCAACGGACTCCTCATGTTCGGATGTTCGACCGCCTTTCTTTTTCTCATCATTCAGCACGCCTGGAAAATCTAGGGCCGCGTGTTGAAACGCGACGCGCGGGGTGGTCCGGAAGAAAAATTTCGGAGGTTGATCTTACTCTCCGCCGGGGGGTAGAGTCTGGGCCACTCCGATATTCCCCCAGAGGCGTTTCCTCCGTCCAGGGGTTGGAACTGCCGGTCACCCGATCCTTCTGCTTCCTGAAAATGAAGATGAGAAGGCCGAAATTCGCATTTGCCTTGAGCCCCCGGTATCCGTATCCTCCCGGGTTCTATGAATCTCACTCATTTCCTTTTTTTGGCCCAAGCCGCAAGTCCCGCACCGGCCAGTCCCCCCGCCTACATGTCGATTGCGCCACTGGTCTTCGTCTTTATCATCTTCTACTTTCTGCTCATTCGACCCCAGCAGAAGCGGCAGAAAGCCCATCAAAAGCTCGTCGCCGCGCTGAAAACCGGTGACAGGGTGGTCACCAGTTCCGGCATTCACGGCATCATCGCCAACGTGAAAGACAAAACCCTCATCGTGAAGGTGGCCGACAACGTCAAACTGGAATTTGACCGGGCCTCCGTCACCGCGGTGGAAACCTCCGACGACGACGCCAAATCTTAAAGAAGTTTTCAGTGTTTAGTGTTCAGGGAAGACTCTGGCACTCGGGAACTCCGGGCTGAAGACTGAAAACTGTACACTGAACACCTTCCTGCCATGACTCCCGCACTCACGTTTTTCGCCGGTCTTTTTCTTCTGATTCTTTTCGGTTGGTATTTCGTCACCGAAATTTCCGCCCGCAAGCGTTGGGTCGGATTGATCCTCACGGTTTTTATGGTGGCATTTTGTTTGGAAGCGGTCATCCCGCCGAAGGACAAAATTCGCCTCGGCTTGGATTTGCAGGGCGGGACCTCGTTCTTGATCCGGTTGATTCCTCAAGGTGATGATGGAATTTCCACCGATCTTCTCGACCAGGCCGTTGAGGTGATTCGGAAGCGGGTGGATTCTTACGGCGTCAGCGAACCCGTGATCACTCCCCAAGGCACGGACCGAATTTTGGTCCAGATCCCGGGATTGAATGCCGAAAAAATCGCGGAAACAAAAAAATTATTGCAGCAAGTGGCCAAGTTGGAGTTTGCCTCGGTGGCTCCCGGGGGCGAAGAACGGATCGCTCGCATCGAAGCCGGTGAGGAAATTATGCCTCCCGGTTATGTCCTCAAAACCTACAAGGACACCGTGGAAGGCAAGGAGCGGGAATTTCAGTTGCTGGTCAAACGCCGGGCCGATCTCGGAGGGGACCATGTCACCCGCGCCTATGCGTATTTCGATAATGCTGGCTATGGGGTCTCGCTCTCCTTTGATTCCGTCGGGGCGAAACTTTTCGGCGACCTGACCCAAGCTCTCGCACCCACGCGGGGGCAGTTGGCCATCTTGCTGGATGGCGAGGTGCAAAGCGCCCCTCAGGTCAACGAACCTATTTATGGCGGCAGCGCCAGCATCACCGGTCGTTATACCGACAAGGAAGCTCGTGATCTCGCCAGTGCCTTGGAAAACCCCTTAAGGGTCCCCGTGCTGATCGAGGAAACCCGGAGTGTCTCTTCGACCTTGGGCGCGGATTCGATTCGCAGCGGCATCTTGGCCGGTGTCAGCGGGCTGGCCTTGGTTTTCTTCTTTGTTCTTATCTACTATCGCGTGGCCGGAATCGTCGCCTTTGTGGGATTGACCATCAACATCGTCATTCTCTTTGGCGCCATGGCGATGTTTAACTTCGTCCTCACCCTCCCGGGTATTGCCGGCATCATTCTCACCATCGGCATGGCGGTGGATGCCAATGTGCTCATCTATGAGCGCCTGCGGGAAGAACTTAAGGCTGGTAAATCCCTCTCGGCCGCCCTGGAAGCGGCCTACAACAAGGCGTTCAGCGCCATCTTTGACGCCAATGTCACCACTCTGATCACTTCGATCATCCTCTTTTGGCAAGCCTCGGGATCCGTCCGGGGATTTGCCGTGACCCTGACCTTGGGAATTATCGCCTCCATGTTCTCGGCCTTGTTGGTGACGAGGACAATGTTTCGCTGGTTGGTGGAAAAATTTGGTCTCAAGACGCTGACGATGTTTGATCTGAGTCCGAAGAAGACCTTTAACTTTCTTAGCCAACGCCGGCTGGCGGGGGTCTTGTCGATCGTATTGATCGGCGGTTCCATCGCGTTGATCGCTTGGCGGGGGGAGAAAAATCTGGGAATCGATTTCCGTGGCGGCGACCTTTTAGTCGTGGATAGCCAGCAAGAGCTGCCTCTCGATGAAGCGCGCACCGCCTTGAAAGACATTGGCCATGGCGATGTCGTCCTCCAATTTCAACGGGAAGGCATGAAGCAAATGCTTTCCATCCGTAGCCCCCAGGGCACGTCGGAGGAGATTCTGACCCGACTGAAAGAGGTTTTCCCCGAAAGCGGAGTCCAGGTCGAATCGCAGGAAGCGGTCGGACCGCAAATCGGTTTGGAATTTGCCAAAAATGCGCTCTTCGCCTTGGTCCTGGGGATGTTCGCCATCTTGCTTTACGTCACAATTCGGTTTGAATTTTCCTTTGCTTTGGCCACGGTGGCCGCGCTGCTTCACGATATCATCATTACCCTGGGGATGTTTGCCTTGGTGGGGATTTTGAACGGAGGGGGCGAGTTGTCTCTGGTCATGGTCGGCGCCATTCTCACCATCGCGGGGTACTCAGTGAACGACACCATCGTGGTTTTTGACCGCATTCGTGAGGCGATCAAACAGGAAGGAAGCGGCTCGACCGAGACGGTTATGAACACCGCGATCAACGAGACCTTGGGACGGACCATTCTCACGGGTGGTACCACCATGCTCTCGGTGGGAGCCCTTTACTTCTTTGGCGGAGCGGTGCTACGCGATTTCTCCTTTGCCATTCTGATTGGAATCTTGGTGGGAACCTATTCCTCCATCTTTGTCGCTTCCCCGATCGTTCTATTGTGGTCCAAGCTGCGCGGCAAAAGCGTTCGTCGCCAAGTTCTCAGCAGCGAAGCTGCCAATCAGATCTGAGCAGCGTCCGGTGTTGGGTCACCCGCCTGACCGCGCGGCCGCGTAGGCCCGTGGCTGCGAGCCAGTGTATTTCTTGAACCAACGGGAGAAGTAATTTTGATCCGAAAAGCCGAGGCGGTCACAGACCTCGCCGACCCGGCGATGTTCGGCCAAGAGGCGTCGGGCTTTTTTGACCAAAAGGGCATCGCGGTATTCGCGCAGGGTCTGGCCGGTGGCCTGCTTAAAGATGCGGTTGAGATAGTCGGTCTGATAGCCCATGCGGGTGGCAATCGTGGCGATGGGAACGAGGGGTTCTCCGGCGCTTTGGAGTTCGCGTTCAAAATGGCGGACGAGGGCTGGCGACTCGCGCTTCTGGGGCGGGAGGATGGTCAGACCGCGAAAGAGCGTGTCGAGAATGTGAAGGACCGCTCCCGCCACCACCATCCGGCTCTCGGCATGACCGGGGTCCGGCAGGCGGGTGATTTCTCCTAATTCGCGACGGATGATGGCCGCGTCTCCCTGACCGAGTCGGGCCTGGGAGACGCCCTGTTTGGCTGCGCCCCGCCAATCGAGATCCACCACCAGACAAAGCGGTCGCCGTCCGGCCGTTTCCTCGAAACCGTGTGACTGACGGGGGGGGAGAAAAACCGCCGAGCCGGGACCAATTTCCCACGATGTCTTTCCAATCACCATCGTGCCGCGACCGCTGAGATAGTAATGGATTTGGGCAAAAGCATGGGCATGTCGCGCCAAGGTATCCACGTCCGGAAGGTGGCGGTTCAAACGCAACCGGCGAATATGCAGCCCTGGCAGGCGCACATCGAGTTCCTGAAGGAGGAGGGGACGGTAGTGCTTCATGGCGGGAAATACGGATCTCCAGTCGAACAGGAATAAAGACAAAAATAAAGTCGTTTTTGTGCTAAAAAAGCGCGTCTGTGTCATAACGCCTCTTGGCAAAATCGCGTATGGTTGCCCTCATGTCATCCTCAGGGGTTGTTCTTGTCACCGGATCCAGTCGCGGACTGGGTCGTGGGATCGCGGAGACGCTGGCCCAAGCGGGCTACAGCATTGCGATCCACTATGCTCACAATGCCAAGGCAGCCGAAGAGACGGCGGAAACCTGCCGGAAGCTGGCTCCCAATCCCACACAAAAATTTGCCCTTGTGGGTGGAAATATCGGCCAAGCTGCCGACCGGCAAAGGATCTTCGATCAAACCCTGCAAGCCTTCGGACATCTCGATGCCTTGGTCAACAACGCCGGCATCGCCCCCCGCATTCGGGCGGATATCACCGAGGCGACCGAAGAAATCTTCGACGAGGTGATCGAGGTCAACCTGAAGGGCCCCTATTTTCTTTCCCAGTTGGCGGCCCGCTATTGGCTCGAGAATCCCGGAAACTCCCGGCTGACCACCGGCTATAAATTAATTTTTGTCACCTCACTTTCGGCCAACACGGCTTCCATTAACCGGGGGGAGTATTGCATTTCCAAGGCCGGCCTGGCCATGGCGACCCAGCTTTGGGCAGTGCGCCTCGCGGCGGAGAAGATCCAGGTCCTCGAGCTCCGTCCCGGCATCATGGCGACCGACATGACCGCAGGAGTGAAGGACAAATACGACCAGATGTTGGCCGACGGCCTCGTGCCGCAAATGCGCTGGGGTACCCCGACGGACCTCGGTCGTGCGGTCGAATCCATCCTCGCGGGACATTTTCCCTTCTCCACCGGCGACGTCATCAATGTCGATGGCGGATTCCATCTTCGCCGCCTTTAATCCATGAAGATTGCCTCACGCAAAGGATGGGAAGGGGGGAAAGGCGGGGGTCACCCCGTAGCACCCTTCCCATCCTTTGCCTGAGGCTCTTTTCCTTTTTTTTTTATGATTACTCTTCGTCCCGACCTCACTCCGGAGCACCTTGCCCCGAAAGTCCAAAAACTTTGGGAAGCCTCCGCTCCCAAAATCCTCTCCATCGACGCGGCGGAAACACCCGGTTCGGCCACTCCGGTTTTCACGGTCGAAGGAAAATACACCGCCCGGGGCTGGACCGAGTGGACCCAGGGCTTCGTTTATGGCTCGGCCATTTTGCAATATGACGCCACCGGCGATGAAAGGTTTCTCTCCCTTGGCCGCGACCACACCCGCGAGCGTATGGCCCACCACATCACCCACATCGGGGTTCATGATCACGGGTTCAATAACGTCTCCACCTACGGAAATTTGCTCCGCCTCATGGCCGAGGGACGGATTCCCGCCGACGCGGGCGAACGGGATTTCTACGAACTGGCGCTGAAATGTACCGGTGCTGTGCAAGCTGCACGTTGGACGGCAATCGCGGGAGGCGGGGGATACATCTATTCATTCAATGGACCGCATTCGCTCTTTGCCGATACCATTCGCTCCCTCCGGGCTCTGTCCGTTTCCCACGCGCTCGGTCATGTTCTCATGGGGGAAAAAGATTTAAAAATCTCCCTCTTGGATCGTCTGCTCCAGCACGCCCGGGCCACATCCGACTATGCTGTCTTCTACGGCGAAGGTCGCGATGCCTACGACGAACGCGGACGCACCGCCCATGAGAGCATTTTTAATCTCAACGACGGAAACTTCCGCTGTCCCAATTCACAGCAAGGTTATTCGCCTTTCACCACCTGGACGCGCGGGCAGTCCTGGATCATCGCCGGCTATCCCGAACAATTGGAATGGGTGGCGACTTTGGCCGACAGCGAACTCAAGCCCTTCGGTGGCCGCGCCGCCGTCGAGGAGATGTTGCTCAAGCCTTCTCTCGCTTCCTGCGACCATTACATTTCTGAGACCCCCACCGACGGCATCCCGTATTGGGACACCGGCGCGCCGCTGCTGCACAAACTGGGAGACTATAAAAACCAACCTGCGCAAATCGAAAACGATTACGAACCGGTGGACAGTTCCGCCGCCGCCATTGCCGCCCAGGGATTGCTTCGTCTCGGGCGCTATCTCGAAAGTAAGGGCGACGACCGGGGCACTAAGTATTGGCAGGCCGGCTTGGCCGTGGCGGACACGGTCCTGGGAGAACCCTACCTTTCCACTGACCCCAATCACCAGGGGCTCATTTTGCATTCCATCTACCACCGGCCCAATGGCTGGGATCATATCCCCGCTGGGAGTAAAATCCCCCGCGGCGAGTCCTCCATGTGGGGCGACTACCACGCCCGCGAACTGGCCCTTTATCTCCAGCGCCTGATCGAAGACAAGCCCTACTACACTTTCTTCGGAGGAGTGGAAAAATAATGGGTGCCAAGGGCCTGGCACCCTCCAGCACTAACATATTATGATTATCTCTGATCTCGCAAAAATCGAAGGCCGGCGGTTTCCTGCCCGGCGCAAAACCCAAAACCTCGCCGGGGGTGTCGCTCCGATCCAGACGACAAACTTTGCCATCGGCAACGTGACCCTGGAAGCAAAAGGTGGACAAGTTCCCTGGCATAATCAGGAACAGGAAGAAGTCTATTTCGTCGTCGAAGGCACTGGCGAAATGTGTTTGGGCGAGGAGCGCCAAACGGTCACCAGCGGGCAGATGGTTTTCATTCCCAGCGGCGTTTTTCATCAACTGACCAACATTGGCGAAACGCCCTTGCGGATGATCTACTGTTATGGACCGGCCGGAGATGTTGCCCATTGGCGGCAAGAACTCGACGGCTCGCTCCCGCCGGCCGGGGGGGAAGACGCCCCGCCGCTCCCCGAAGGCGCCCAACCCCAATGCACCAAGAAGCCGGAGGAAGAATTGCCTCACGCAAAGGGTGGGAAGGGTGAAAAGGAAGGACAGGAAACTGCCGGCTGGGATGAAAATACGATTTCCAAGATGGTTTTAGACGAAGCTTTTTCTGTCCATACGGAATTGGGGCCTGGACTTCTGGAGTCGGTGTACGAACGGGTTTTGGCGATTCGACTCTCTCAGAAAGGATTGCAGGTGTCTTCTCAGGTTCCCATCGCCATCCATGTCGGCGAATTAATCCTGGAAGATGCTTTTCGGGCGGATCTTCTCATTAACGATAAGGTCATTCTTGAACTGAAATCGGTCGAAGAGTTGAAGAAAATTCATTCCAAGCAACTGTTTTCCTATCTGCGGCTGAGTGGAAAAAAATTAGGGCTGCTTCTCAATTTCGGGGCACGCCATCTCAAAGACGGCATCGAACGTATTTCTAACAACCTCTAAAAAAACCTTCTCATCCTTCCCACCCTTTGCGTGAGGAAAATTTCTTATGAAAACACACAAAATTGGAATCATCATGAACGGCGTCACCGGACGCATGGGCACCAACCAGCATTTGCTTCGCTCCATTGATGCCATCATCAAACAGGGCGGGGTCAAAGTCACTCCGACGGAAACAATCATGCCCGACCCGGTTTTAGTCGGTCGCAATGAAACCAAACTGAAAGAGCTTTGCGAGCGCACTTCGGTGAATAAATGGACCACCGACCTCGACAGCGTGATGAATGATCCGGCCTACGGGATCTATTTTGATGCCCAAAGCACTCTTCGTCGTTTCGATGCGGTCAAACAGGCGGCCGAGGCCGGCAAGCATGTCTATTGCGAAAAACCCACCGCCATTACCACGGACAATGCCTATAAGCTTTATGAGATTTGTCGCGACGCCGGGGTGAAAAATGGCGTCGTCCAAGACAAACTCTGGCTCGCTGGATTGGTCAAATTTATGCGGCTGAAAGAAAGTGGATTTTTCGGCGAGATCCTCAGCGTGCGCGGAGAATTCGGCTATTGGGTCTTTGAGGGTCATACCATTCCGGCGCAGCGACCAAGTTGGAACTACCGGAAGGAAGACGGCGGCGGCATGGTGATCGATATGCTCTGCCACTGGCGCTATGTCATCGATAACCTTTTTGGCAAAGTCAAAAAAGTCTCTTGTCTTGCTTCCACCCATATTCCCGAGCGGGTGGATGAATTAGGCCAACCTTATGTTTGCACCGCCGACGATTCGGCCTATGCCACCTTTGAACTCGAAAATGGCGTCGTGGCCCACTTCAACTCGTCCTGGAATGTTCGGGTGCGCCGCGATGATCTCCTGACTATGCAGGTCGATGGAACCAAAGGCAGCGCAGTGGTGGGACTTCGCGATGTCTGGATCCAACACGCGGGCAACACGCCGCGACCGGTCTGGAATCCTGATATCAAACAACCAATCGATTTCTTTGATGGTTGGGCCAAAGTCCCCGAACAAGAAACTTACGACAACGCGTTCAAGATCCAATGGGAACTCTTCCTCCGTCACGTCGTTCTCGACGAGCCGTTCCGATGGACCCTGCTCGAAGGAGCCAAAGGCGTCCAGTTGGCCGAAGTTGGACTCAAGAGCAGCGACCAGCGGTGCTGGCTGGACCTTCCCGACCTGAAGGCTTAAGTTGTACTCTTATGACTCCAGCCTTTGATCCCTCCCTCGCCGAAAAAATTATTGAAAGCGCCATCGTTGCCGTTCTCGTCGTAGATCGCATCGATGACGCCGTGCCATTGGCGCAGGCGCTCCTCGCCGGTGGCGTTGGGGCCATCGAGCTGACCCTCCGAACGCCGGTGGCCTTAGAGGCCCTCAAGGCCATTCGGCGCGAGGTTCCGGAAATGGTCGCCGGGGTGGGGACGATTTTGACGACCGACCAAGTGGCTCAGGTGGTGGAAGCGGATGCGGCCTTTGGCGTCGCTCCGGGTGTTAATCCCCGCATCCTCAACGCGGCCCGCGAAGCGGGGTTGTCGTTTGCACCAGGAATTCTCACCCCCAGCGAGATCGAACTCGCGCTCGAACATGGCTGCAAGTTGCTCAAATTTTTCCCCGCAGAAGCCTCCGGCGGGCTCTCCTACCTCAAGGCGATGGCGGCCCCGTATGCTCATTTGGATCTGAAGTTTCTCCCCTTGGGCGGCATCAACGCCGAAAATATGGCCTCCTATCTGGCGGACACCCATGTGGCTGCGCTCGGGGGATCCTGGCTCGCACCGCCGGATTTGATCCACGCCGGAGCCTGGGAAAAAATCACCACCCTCGCGGCCGAAGCCAGAAAGATTATTAGCAACATCCGTTAAAAAAAATGAAACCCATCATCACCTTTGGGGAAGTCATGGGGCGCTTTGCCCCGGAGGGCGTCTTGCGCTTTCGGCAATCCGCCCCCGGCCCGCTCAACCTCACCTTTGGCGGAGCCGAGGCCAATGTGGCTGCGTCCTTGGCTCAGCTTGGTGCCGAGGCCCGATTTGTCACCGCTTTGCCGCAGCACGCCATCGCCGACTCCTGTGTGAGCGTCTTTCGCGGTTTGGGCGTCGATACCTCCGGTATCCTCCGGACGAAAGCGGGACGTTTGGGACTCTACTTTTTCGAGAATGGGGCCAACCAACGCCCCAGCAATGTGATTTACGACCGGGCCGATTCCTCCGTGAGCCTGACGCCGGGCTCGGACTATGATTGGGACACCATCCTCGCGGGAGCCGGTTGGTTGCACACCACGGGAATCACGCCCGCGCTCTCGCAAGTCTCCGCAGATGCCGTCCGTCATGCCGTCGAGAGGGCCAAACAAAAGGGCCTGACCGTTTCCTGCGATCTCAATTTCCGCAAAAAACTCTGGAACTGGGAGCCCGGCACGGAGGCCAAAGCTCTGGCTGAAAAAACCATCCGCACGATCCTCCCCTTTGTTGATGTGGTCATCGCCAACGAGGAAGATGCTGCTGATGTCCTGGGGATTCATGCGGCTGAAACGAATGTCGAATCCGGCGAGTTGGCCATCGATCAATACCCTGACGTCGCCCGCAAGATCGCGGCTCAGTTCCCCAATGTCTGCAAAGTGGCCATCACTCTGCGGGAGAGCCTTTCCGCCTCGCACAACAACTGGGGAGCCATCTTGCTGGATGTGGCCTCCGATCAGGTGGCCTTCGCGCCCCTCCGCAGCGGAAAGTATGAACCCTACCAAATCAAAAACATCGTCGATCGTGTCGGGGGCGGAGATTCCTTCGGGGCGGGGCTGATCTTTGCCCTCAATACTCCGGAACTGAGTGCGCCTGAAGAAGCCATCGCCTTTGCCGTGGCCGCCTCCTGCCTCTGTCATTCCATCGGCGGCGACATCAACTACACCTCCCGGGCCGAGGTCGAAGCCCTCATGAAGGGTTCGGGCTCAGGACGGGTCGTAAGGTAGAGAGTCCTAAACCCCGCACGCCTTTTCGCGTCAAGCCGCATTCCTCCGCTTTCCGGCCCGGAATTGACACGGCCCGACTCAATCAGCTCGTTGATGAATTGGAAACCGAGCGGTTCGCACCGCCGAAAGAATGATTGTCCCCGACATCAATCTCCTCGTTTTCGCCTATAACGTGAAAGCGGTCGAGCACAAGGAGGCGAAGGCATGGTGGGAGGAATGTTTAAACGGGACCACCGTCATCGGGCTTTCGTGGATAGCTGCGGCGGGCTTTGTTCGCTTGATGACGCACCCCAAGGTATTGACGGATCCGATGCCGGTGGACGCCGCCGTGCGCCATGTTGGGGATTGGTTGGATCAGGAGCCGGTTCGAATTCTGAATCCAGGGCCTCGCTTTTCCGGAATATTTTTCGGGTTTCTGAATCGCCTTGGAGCCGGGGGAAATTTGACGACCGACGCCCAGATCGCGGCGCTGGCGGTGGAGAATCAAGCCGAATTACACAGCGCTGACAGCGATTTTTCCCGTTTTCCCGGAGTTCGTTGGAAAAATCCATTGAAGGAGATATCTCATCAACTTCGCCCCGTTGGACAAACTCGAATGGAAGCAATTTGAAAGCCTGGCCGTTCGGGCTGCGCCTCGATCCGTTGCAGGAGTACATTCGTGGTTCTTCTTCCTTTCAACCCGTGATATCAATAAAGCGGTCGCAAACAACCCGGACAAATTTCCCGAAGGCTACATCATCCGCCTTCAAAAAACGGAGAAACAGGAACTGGTGGAAAATTTCCACCCGTTCAACAAATTGAAGCACTCGCCTGTCTTGCCCAAGGCTTTTAGCGAAAAAGGCCTTGTCTGTCGTCAAAGATGACGCCAAACAGAAGAATCTCATGCCGCGGAGCGGTGAAATCGTATCCAAGCTTTTTGATCACGAATTGCAGACAAGCGACTCGGAAACGTCGATCGAACTCAATTTCGCCGTGCTCAAATTCAAGCACCCGATCAAGCGCAAAAAGTAAATTTCACCCACTTTCAGCATCTCACTTTTTCTTTTCGCCCTCCGCCCTTCGCCATTTCTACTTTTTCCTTCCCACCTTCCACCGACCCACCCCCTTCCTTCCCATCCTTTGCGTGAGGCTTCTTCCTCCGCCATCCGCCTTTCATATTTTCAGTTCATTTTGAATTGAACTTTTTCTGCGATGACCCCTCCCGTGGTTACCTCACCCATCGCGGCACAAGATGTTCTCCAAAAGGAATTGGTCGCCCTCTTTTCCGATTTGGCGGAGATTTTCGGCAATCCTCGTTCCGCAGCCAAAACATGTAGATTATAGGACTGACCCCTTTGGGTTTTACTCCGCTTTTGACTTTTCGCCTTTCGAGTTATATACGTAATTCATGATTGATACATACAACATGAGGGAGGCCCAGGCTCAGCTGACCAAGCTGTGCCGGGGGGATCGGCAGTTTGTCATTGCCAACCGCAACAAACCCGCCTTCGTGGCCATGCCCGTGGCAGACTATGAGGCCCTCATCGAAACGATTGATGTTCTGGCAGATCCTGCAGCCATGAAGGAATTAACGCGGGCCAGGGCGGAGCGGGGCACCTATCAAACCCTTGATCTTGAGGATGAGAATTTCGGCCTCTGAACAAGTCCAGGGCTGGCTGACCAAACTTCCTCCTGAGACCAAACACAAAGTTCGTTTGGCCTTACGCCAACTGGCCAACGGAAAAGGGAGCATCAAAGCCCTCGCAGCCCCCTTGGAAGGATTCAATCGTCTTCGGATCGGCGGTCTGCGGGTGATTTTCCGCCAAAACTCTAGGACCGAAATTCATCTGGAATATGCCCATTCGCGCGATCGGGTTTACGAAACCTTCCAGCAGGTCGTCCGAGCAATGAAAGAAAAAAAGTGAAAATTAGCCGGGTGGCACCTTCGCGGCTTTCTTTCCCCGCCATGGACCATTCAAAAGAGGAATCGATACGATTATGCGCCCTGACCCCCGAAGAAAAATGATGAAGGAACCTGTGATCATCCGACGCCAAAAGCGGGAATTGGGTGTCTTCCTGCCCATGGCTCTTTACAGAAAACTCGTGGCCGGAGAAAACTGCAAAATCACCCAAGCCATGGACAGGCTTAATTCTCAGGTGGAAGGATTGTCAGAGTCGGTCTTGGAGGATTTACTCAATCAGGAGAATCCGAGCTGATTTCAGAAAGCATGGCGGACCTCTGTGTGCGGATGGTTTTGGATCGTCACGCGCCACTGGTATTTTCCGAAGCGACCTTTGCCGAGTGGGAGGAGGTTTTGATGCGGGAGAAATTTAACCGTTATGTCTCTCCGCAAAGCCGCGGGGAATTGCTTGAGGTCTGGCGGGGAGTTTGAATCATGACCGTGAAAGATTTCCGAGACCTGGCGGAGGCGAAGGAGTGCCATTTTCCGCCTTCATACCTTTCCGCGTTGAAAACCTCCGCCGTTCGGGCTCCGCCCGATCCCTTGCATTCATACTTCATCATTCATATCTCATAATTGTCTTCGCCTGCCCGTTCGGGCCCCGCCCAATCCGTTGCAGTCCACCTTTTACTTTCCACCTTTTTACCTCTCCACCTCTTCCTTTGCGCCCCTTCCAACCTTTGCGTGAGGACTGACCCCTTCTGCACTTCCACCCGCACCCGACCCTCTTACTCAGCGTTTTAGCTTTTTCTTCGCTCGTTCTTGACAGGCGCACTCAACGACACGAAGTTCGTGTAACATGAAAAACGTGACAATAACTGTGGATGAGAAAGTGCTTCGGTGGGCAAAGGTTTGGGCAGCTGAACAGGATTCGAGTGTTTCGCGTCTGCTTGGAGACACCTTGCGGGAGAAAATGGAGTCCGAATGTTCTTATGGAAAGGCCAGAGAACGTTACTTGGCGAGGGAACCCCTGACCTTGAAGGACGCACAGACGGCGTATCCCATCCGGGAGGAACTCTATGAGCGATAGGAGCTTCGTGGATACGAATATTCTTCTCTACGCTCGTGACGCGTCTGAGCCCGGAAAGCAACAGGTGGCGGCCACGCTGATGAAGAAACTGTGGGAGGAGCGAAGTGGCCGCCTTTCCATTCAGGTCTTGAACGAGTATTTTGTCAATGTCACGAGAAAGCTCAAGCCGGGTCTTTCTTTGCCCGCGGCCTGGGAGGAAGTTTCCGACCTAATGCTCTGGCGGCCAGTGGTACTCAACGAAAATCTGATGACCGATGGCTATTCCATCCACGTCCGCTACGGTCTGTCGTGGTGGGATTCCCTCATTGTGGCCGGTGCCGTCGCTGCGGGATGTCAGCGGATCCTGTCCGAAGACCTCTCTTCTGGACAAATTTATGCCGGCGTTGAGGTGGTCAATCCTTTTTGAAAATTATGCGCAGAGCGCATCCTATAAGGGGCAACAAAATGTTGGAAAGCCCGGCCGTTGCTGCGCATCCGTTGCAGGGCCGGGAGACAAAACCATACTCAGGGCGTGAGCTTCCCTCGCCCTTGCTCGCTCTCACCTCGACCCTCTTCTGTCCGTCCGTTGCAGCCACTTTTCTATTTCCGCTTTTCGCCTTTCGGGCAATCTTCGGAAAGGTTAAAAAGTATGCCGAAAGACACATTGCAACACCTGAAAAACGATTTTGCGCCTTTCTGCCGAAAGCATGGCCTCCGGGGCCTTGCCGTTTTTGGTTCGATGGCTCGGGGTGACCAGCATGCCGGCAGTGATCTCGATCTGCTCGTTGAACCGGCCTCGGGGTCGACGATTCCCGAAATTTTGGAAATGGCCGGGGAAGCGGAAGAGATTGCCGGACGCCCTGTCGATTTCGTCCTGCTCAGCTCCCTTTTGAAGACCTCCGACCGCAACCGCTCCGATCACATCCTTTCGACCGCCGTTTTCCTTTATGGACATTGAGCAAGAGGCCCGGCTCAGGGACATCCTCGAAGCTGTGCGCCGTATCGAGTCCTATGTCGCGGCAGTTTCCGAAGAAGAATTCTCTCAGAATGGCGAAAAGCAGGACTGAGTTGAACCACCTACCTTCCCACCTTTTACCTTTTACTTCTTCCCCCTCCTCCATCCGCCCTCAAATGTCAACAAACCATGCCTGACCCCTTTTTTCCACGGCTGAAAGCAGGGCTGAGTTGAACCACTTATGGAAGGCATAATGGGAGGCATAATAGAGACAGGGGATAGAGGCGGGTGGCACCGACGAAGTCGGATGTCAGGACAGCGGCATGGTGCGATCTCTCAAGCGAGCTTGAAGAGTCGTTCCGATCCGCATTCCCAGACCGCGCAGCGGTCAGCTCGCCTCTCTCCCTTCAACCAGAGCCGACCTGTCGGCCAAGTGAGCCGAAGCATATTGCAAGGCTTTATTTTGCCTCCCATAAGTGGTTAAATTCTCCCTCCGCCTGTTCGACATTCTGCTTTTTCCTTCCCACGTTGAAAACCTGGCCGTTCGGGCTCCGCCCAATCCGTTGCAGCCCACCTTCATACCTTTTACCTTTTACTTCTTCCCCCTCCGCCCCCTTCGCGGCCTTTGCGTGAGGCATTGTCTTTAATCTTCCCATGAAATCTATCCTCATCACAGGCTCCTCCGGCCTCAAATGTCAACAAACCATGCCTGACCCGAATGGCGCTTTGCCGTGCCTGGCTCGTCTGACACAAATATTTAAATTATAGGACTGATCCCTTTGGGTCTTTCCGAGATTTTCAAGGGAACAATTAACCCCTTGACGTTTATGCTTCCTTGCTGAAGATTTCACCATGGTTACGACGCTTACAGGAAAAAATCAAGTGACAGTTCCATCTAAAATCGCACAAGAGTTGAATCTCTACCCAGGAGTCATGTTGGACTGGTTTATTGGGCCTGACAGAACCTTGCGTGCTAGGCGCAAGGCATCACGGGAAGAGCTCTCGATGAGCCTTGCCGGTCGCGGGCGCAAGTTTCTTACGCCCGGAAACGATCCTGTGGCCGAACTCATTGCCGAGCGCGTTGCCGATGAAGAGTGAGATGACCCACCTGCTTGATACGTCGGCATTTCTTGCTTACTACTTCGGGGAATCGGGGATGAAAAGAGTCCAGACCATTCTTGCCGATCCGGAATCCACTGTAGGGATCTGCGTGGTGAGCGCGGCCGAATTCTGGGGAAGGCTCAAAGCGGAAAATCACGAAAGTTCCTTCGCAAGCGAATGGGCGGAATATCGGGAATTGTTCAAACTTGTCGAGGTTGATGAAGCGGCCGCTTTGAAGGCTGTCGAGTTACGTGACGCATCCTCCGGACGACTGCCAACAGTGGATTCCCTCATTGCCGCCTGCGCCTCAAATAGCAACGCCATCCTCGTCCATCGCGATCCTCATTTTCAGAATATTCCCGCTTCCCTGCTGCAACAGGACTTTCTTGGTGCCTGATCAGACTCCCTCTGTCCTTCGAAAGAAGGAAGCGTTACGATTATGCACCCTGACCCGAATGGCGCTAACTTAAGCCGGTCCGCCCCAAAGGGGCGAAACGCTACAGCCCTGGGCAACGCCCTGGGAACCAGTTATTTAAAGCGTTCAGTCCTGAAGGGGCGATACAATTCC